>Ga0308415_1000001_pt1 | contig 221960 bp, 208 predicted proteins | sample HotsprSampleOS55_FD_203465 | JGI IMG/M metagenome (GOLD analysis project Ga0308415, IMG submission 203465) | Hot spring phototrophic mat microbial communities from Octopus Spring, Yellowstone National Park, Wyoming, United States - 20090730_OS55 ... | reverse complement strand
CCGCTGCCGCACCTCGAGTTTGGGCTGACGGGTCTCGCGGCCTACCATGATGGAGTCCTGACCAAGATCTATGCATTCAATCTCACAGAGCGCGACCTCCTCGCGGTCGCCGAGGAGCTGCTCCGGTGATTGCGCGCTCCCTTCTGTTTGCCCTCGCCCTCGCCGCCGGCGTGCTCGCCGGCCAGCTCTTCCCGCCGGGTCCACTGCATCTTGACCGGGCGTCAACCGCCGATGGTTGACGCCCCCCGCGATCCGGTACCCTCGCGGCATCCGTTTCAGCGGAGGAGCGAGATGACGAACAAGCGTGTCCTGGGCGTCGCCGGGATGCTTGCGGCAGTGCTGGCGCTCGGAGCGGTCGGGTTCGCCATCGGCCGCCAGACGGGTGGCGATCACGGGTCGCCCCCGGCGGCTGCAGCCGGTACGCCGGCGGCACCGGCAGGCACGGCCACACCGGCGCCCGGGACAGCGACGGCCATACCTCAGGCCCCTGCCGGGGTCGACCCGTACACCGGCCTCCCCCTCGACCCCGACACCAGCAAGCCGCTCTGGTACGAGCCCTACGAGGAGGCCGACCGCGAGCTGCCTCGGTTCGACGGTGTGCTCGCCGGCGTCCGCATCGGACCCGACGCCGACCATGGCGTCGACCAGTTACCCCGCTGCTCCAAAACCCGCTGGGGAACGCTGAAGGACGCAGTCGGCACGCCGCTCGACCTCCCGCTCACCCTGCCCGTCCCGGGGTTTAAAGGCGGGCAGCTCGGCTGGGTGATCATCTGTGAGGATGATGGCCGGCCCCTCGAGGTGACCGTCGACTACGCGTTCGACCCGGACCCGGCCGGGGTGTTCCGGGGAGGCGGTCTCACCGTCACCAAAAGCAGGCTCGAACCGAGGAACGGTCCCCCGGCCGCGTCTCTCTGGCTGCCCGCTCCGCGCATGCGGGAGATGGAGGTTGCAGGCGGCCCGGCCGCCGTTGCCGTCCCGATTCTCCCCGACCACGGGATCGGCGAGGCAGCCCTGGTGACCTACCGCGACGGAATCCTGACGGTTATTCGGGGCGAGGTCCCGCTCCCGACCCTGCTCGCGGTCGCCGACCACATCCTCCGCGGAGGCCGGTGACGCCGGCCAGCTCTTCCCTCCGGTCCGCCCATCTTGGCCGTGCCGCAACCGGGCTGTCGCCACTCGGCGACCCCCGAACTACTGACGCCGCCCCGCCAGCAGGTCCCCGCACCATGCAATGACCGCCGAGTTCAGCGCGTGCGCCGCCTCCCACTGCACGAAATGCCCGCAATCCCGCAGCAGGAACGGCCCCGCATGCTCCGGGAACACCCGCGCCGCCATCAGGTCGAAGTCGGGGTAGATCACGTGGTCGCTCGGCCCGAACAGGATCAGCGTCCGCGTCGGGTTCGGCGCCGCCATCGCTGAAGGCTCGCTCCGCGCCGACTCCCGGAACGACGCCTCATACGCCCCGAAGCTCGCCCGCAGCTTCGCACCGTCCGCGAACGGCTCCGTCATGAACTCCACCGCGTCCGGCGTGAACGCCCCCGGGTGCGCCCAGAACCTCGACGTATAGAACGTCGCGATGTACCGCCGCCGCACCTCCGGCGTCGCCAGCTCCGCCGCCAGCCCGTCGGCATCCATCCCCTGCCGGATGTAGTAGTCCATCGCCTCCCTCGGCGACCGCGTCCGCAGCCCCGCCATCAGCTCCCGGTCGTACGGCAGCGGCGAATTGAACAGCACCATCCGGTCCACGAACCCCGGGTACCGCAGCGAAAGGTCCTGGATCACCGGCCCGCCGAGGTCGCCGCCGACCGCCACAACACGCTCGTGCCCCAGCACATCGTGCACCAGCGCATACAGGTCCCGCGCGTGCGACGGCACATCGTGGAAACCGTCGGGCCCCACCTCCGAATCACCGAAGCCGCGCAGGTCCGGCGCAATCACCTCGAAGCCCGCAGCGGCCAGCACCCCGATGTTTCGCCACCAGATCCGCTTCGTCTCCGGCCAGCCGTGCACCAGCAGCAGCGGCACCCCGCCGACCCCCTCCCGCACGAACGCCTGCCGGAACCCCCGCGGCGCCGCGACCTCCACCCGGAACCGGTCCGCCCTCAGCTCCTCACTCATCGGCGCTCCCTCCCAAACGGCACGTCTCAAAATTCTACCCTGCTCCCTGCTCCCCGCTCCCCGCTCCCCGCTCCCCGTTCCCCGCTCCCCGCTCCAACCTCCAACCTCCTCCCTGGGGCTGGCAGCGGGGCCGGGTGGGGCTCCCTCCTCCCTCCTCCCTCGGGGCTGGCAGCGGGGCCGGGTGGGGCTCCCTCCTCCCTCCTCCCTCGGGGCTGGCGGAGCGGCCGTGGCGGGGCTCCCTCCTCCCTCCTCCCTCGGGGCTGGCGGAGCGGCGGGCTGGGGCTCCCTCCTCCCTCCTCCCTCCTCCCTCGGGGCGGCGGAGCGGCCGTGGCGGGGCTCCCTCCTCCCTCCTCCCTCGGGGCGGCGGAGCGGCCGGGAGGGGCTCCCTCCTCCCTCCTTGCTTCTCTTCCCCCGGCACCGCACCCTTTCCCCCACACCCTCCCCGAGGAGCCCCCGCATGACCTACCGCGCCCTCGTCGTTGATAAGCAGGGCGACGCCTTCTCCGTCGCCGTCCGCGAACTCTCCGAAGCCGACCTCCCGCCCGGCGACGTCACCATCCGCGTCCACTGGAGCTCCATCAACTACAAGGACGGCCTCGCCCTTTCCCCAACCGGCCGCGTCATCCGCACCTACCCCATGGTCCCCGGCGTCGACCTCGCCGGCGTCGTCCTCGAATCCTCCGACAGCCGCTTCGCCCCCGGCCAGGAGGTTGTCGTCACCGGCTACGACGTCGGCGTCAGCCACCCCGGCGGCTTCGCCGAGCTCGCCCGCGTGCCCGGCGACTGGGTCATGCCCCTTCCGCCTGGCCTGACGCTCAAAGAGGCGATGGCCATCGGCACTGCCGGCTTCACCGCCGCCCTCTCCCTCGAGGCCCTCGAACATAACGGCCTCCGCCCCGAAAACGGCACCGTCATCGTCACCGGCGCCACCGGCGGCGTCGGCTCCACCGCCGTCGCCATGCTCGCCCAGGCCGGCTACACCGTCGCCGCCAGCACCGGCAAGGCCTCCGAACACGCCTACCTCCGCGAACTCGGCGCCTCCGAAATCCTCTCCCGCGAAGAGGTCAGCGCCGAAAGCTCCCGCCCGCTCGAATCCGAGCGCTGGGCCGGCGCCGTCGACCCCGTCGGCGGCGCCACCACCGCCTATCTCATCCGCACCATGAAGTACGGCGCCAGCATCGCCCTCAGCGGCCTCACCGGCGGCAACACCTTCACCACCACCGTCTACCCCTTCATCCTCCGCAACGTGAACCTCCTCGGCATCGACTCCGTCTACACCCCGATGGACCGCCGCCGGCGCACCTGGCAGCGCCTCGCCACCGACCTGAAGCCCCGTGGCCTGCTCGACTCCATCGCCGTCGAAACCGACCTCGATGGCGTCCCGGCCGTCTGCGCCGATATCCTCCAGGGCAAAGTCCGCGGCCGGACCCTCGTCCGCCTGGCCTGACCCGCCCCGCCGTTAACGGCTCGTTTGCGCTCCATCCTCAACGATCATCCGGATGGAGCGCGCGCATCTCCTTCGCCGCCTGGAAGAACTCCAGGAGCTGGCCCTTCGTGCTTCCGCAGCCGTCCCCCCAGGCCTGGTCGGCGACGCCGCAACCAGCGCCGCCAACCTCCTCGCCTACCGCGCCCTCCGCAGCCGCGATATCGCCGACATCCAGGTTGCGCTTGCCGACCTCGGCCTCAGCTCGCTCGGCCGCCTCGAGCCGAACGTCCTCGATTCGCTCGAACAGGTCCGCGCCTGGCTGGCCGGCACGGCGCCCCGCCCCTTCGTTCCCTCCCGCGACCAGGCCCTCCGCCTCCAGGAGGAGCGCACGGTCCGCCTCTTCGGCCGGCCGCGGCCCGGCCGGACAACCCGCATCATGGTCACCCTCGACCACACCGTCCCCGACCCGGTGCTCCACAGCATCGAACTCCTTCGCGCCGGCATGGACGTCGCCCGCATCAACGCCGCCCACGGCCGCCCGGCCGACTGGCAGTCCCTCGCCGATGCAGTCCGCCACGCCGAGCTCGAACTCGAACGCCAGGGCACGCCCCCGCCGCGGCGCTGCCACATCCTCTTCGACCTCTCCGGCCCCCGCCTGCGCGTCGGGACCTTCCCCGGCGAGCTCCGCCTCGGCGCAGGTGACCGCCTCCGGCTCCTCCGCAACGCCGACCCGCTCCCTGAGCCGCCCGCCGAGGACATCCCTGCGCTCCCCTGCAGCCACCCCGAGGCCCTTCGCGTCATCGCGCCAGGTCACCCGGTCGCCATCGACGACGGCAAGTTCGTAGGCACGGTCGTCGCCGTCACCGAAGCCTGGGTCGAAATCCTCCTCGAAGCCCCGGTCGGCCGGCGGCGTCGCCTCCGTCCGGAAAAAGGGCTGAACTTCCCGGGCGTCCCTCTCCCCCTCCCTGCCCTTACTGCCGACGACATCGCCAGCCTCGATGTCGCAGCAAGCTTCGCCGACCTCGTCGGGCTCTCCTTCGTCCATGCCCCGGCCGATATCGCCCGCCTCGCCGCCGAACTCGACCTCCGCGGCCTCCACGACCACGGCATCATCGCCAAGATCGAGACCCGCGTCGCCGCCCGCGGCCTCGTCCCAATCCTCCTCGAAGGGCTGCGCCGCCGCTCCTTCGGCGTCATGGTCGCGCGCGGCGACCTCGCCATCGAAGTCGGCTGGGACGACCTTGCCCTCTACCAGGAAGCCATCCTCTGTCTCACCGAGGCCGCCCACCTCCCCTCCATCTGGGCGACCCAGGTCCTCGAGACGCTCGCCCGGCAGGGCATGCCCGCCCGCCCCGAGATTACCGACGCCGCCGCTGCCACCCGAGCCGACTGTGTCATGCTGAACAAGGGCCCCCACGTCACCGCGGCCGTCCGCTTCCTCGACCGCCTCCTCTCCGCCGAACATCGCCACCGCCAGAAAAAGCGCGAACTCTTCCGCGAGTTTATTGCGCTCGAAGAGGGCCCTCGCGACCTCGAACCGGCCCCCTCCGCAGTCTTCCACGGCTGTTAACCCGCCCCTTCGACGATTGCAGTATGAAACTCATCATCGCTGCGCTTGCCGCATCCGCTGTCGCCTGGCTCGCCGCCCTCCTCAGCGACGCCGCAGAGATGCTCGCGCCTGCCCCCGGCGACTAGCCCGGCCGCCTGTACCGGCGGAGTTCGACGAGCACAGCTCGCCCCGCCTCCGGCGAGGCATCCTCACGGCCTACTTCGCGAATGGAGGCGGCACGTCCACCTGGCCCGGTGCCTCGCCGGGCGAAAGCAGCTCCACCAGGCGCAGCACCAGCGCCTCCCACGAATACCGCCGTGCATGCGCTGCCGCTGCCAGCCCCATCGAGCGCCGCATCCCCTCGTCCTCCACCAGCCGCCGCACCGCCGCCGCCAGCGCCCCCGGCCGCCCGGGCGCCACATGCAGGCCGCAGACCCCGGGCGGCACCAGCTCCGCAGTCGCCGAGCCGGTCACTACCACCGGTGGCAGCCCGCATGCCATCGCCTGCAGCACCACCTGCCCGAACGTGTCCGTCCAGCTTGGAAACACGAACACATCCGCTGAAGCAAACGCCTCCGCCAGCTCCAGCCCGCGCAGGTAGCCAGTAAAGACCACCGGCCGCCCGGCGAACAGCTCCTCCAGCCGGGCCCGTTCCGGCCCGTCGCCGACCAGCGCCAGCCGTACCTCCGGCAGCGTTTCCACGACCTCTGCCAGCGTCTCGAGCCGCTTCTCCTTCGCCAGCCGCCCCACGTACAGCACCAGCGGCCGTCCCGCCTCGCCGCCCGTCAGCCGGGCCCGCATCGCCGCGCTTCGGCGGCCGGGGTTGAACAGCTCCGTATCGACGCCCCGTCCCCAGACCTCCAGCCGCGGAAACCCCATCGTCCGCAGCTCCTCCTCCACGAAGCGCGTCGGGCAGAGCGTCCGCTCCGCACGCTCCGCCATCCGCCGGAGCAGCCACGTGGCCGCCCCCACGAACCGGTGCATCCCGTACGTCTGCAGGTAGCGCGGGATATCCGTCGTGTAGATGTTCAGCAGCGGCGTCTCCCGCCGCAGTGCCAGCGCAGCCGTCGCCCCGATTGGCCCCGGCGTGAACACGATCGCCCCATCCCAGCGCGCCCGCGCAATCCGCGCGACCCGGTCGAGCGCCAGCCCAAGCCGCAGCTCCGGGTACAGCGGCGCCGGCACCGAACCGATCCGCGCTACCCGGGCGCCCTCGACCATCCCCGGACCTGGCGCCGGGGCGACCACCCGCGGCGTGTGCCCGAGCTGGCGGAGCACCCGGGCGACCGTCGCCGCCGTGTCCGAAACACCGTCAATCTTGGGCGGAAACGAGTCCGTCGCCAGCAGGACCCTCACCGCTCGGACCCGTCCGCCGCTGCAACCGGCTCGCGCAGGCAGCGGTTCGTCACGAAGCCCGCTGCGGCCCATGCCCGGTGGTCAATCCCGCCCGGCGCATCGTAGACAACCTGCCGCGCCATCAGCGCTGCCGCCTCGCACGGGTCAAGCGCACGGACCCAGTCGGCCCGGTGCGCCACCACGAGCGCGTCCGCGCCTTCGAGCGCTGCCGGCAGCGTGCCCGGGCAGCAGATGCCCGGCGCCTCCCGGACGAGCGGGTCGTAGCCCCGCACCTCCGCGCCGTGCAGCGCCAGCGCTTCAGCCAGCGCCAGCGCCCGCGATTCCCGCAGGTCGTCCGTGCCCGGTTTGAACGCCAGCCCCAGCACCGCAATCGTCCGCCCCTCGAGCCCGCCCAGCGCCTCGTCAAGCCACGCCGCGGCCTGCCCGACCCGCTCCCGGTTCACCCGGATCGTCGCCCGCAGCTGGTGGAGCGTCAGCCCCCGCGCTGCCGCCACGTACTCCAGGGCTGCCGTGTCCTTCGGCAGGCAGTGGCCGCCGAACCCGAGCCCCGGCCCGAGGTAGGCCTCCCGTCCAATACGCCGGTCCGCGCGCAACGTCTCGAACAGCACCTCCGGGTCAGCGCCCAGCCTCGCAGCGAGGTCGGCCATCTCGTTTGCGAAGCTCACCGTCGTCGCCAGGAACGCATTCGCCGCGTACTTCGCCAGCTCCGCCGTCACCCGGTCGCACCGGTACACCGGCGCCGATATCCCCGCGAACAGCCGGGCCACCCGCTCACACCGCACCCGGTCCCGCGCCCCGACCACGATGCGGTCCGGCTCCCGGAAATCCTCCCACGCCCGCCCCTCCCGCAGGAACTCCGGCACATGCACGACCCCAAGGTCGCCCCGCCCGGCAGCCCGCAACGCCGCCTCCAGCCTGTCGCCGGTCCCCGGCGGCACCGTCGAGCGCGTCACGACCGTGCCCCCGGGTCGCAGCGTCCGCGCCGCGTATTCGGCCGCCGCAAACAGCTGCCGCAGGTCGGGCTCCCCGCCCGGCAGCGGCGGCGTATCGACACACAGGAAGGCGAAATCGAACCCTCCTGGCGCCGCGCCGGGCGCGAAGCGCAGCTTCCGCAGCCGCAGCGCGCTCTGCAGCGCCGCCCGGAGGCCGGGTTCCGCCTCCCGCAGCCGGCCGGCCTGCAGCTCCTCCACCCGCCCGGCGTTCGTGTCTACTCCTGTCACGTCGTGAAGGAGGTGCGCCAGCCCGACCGCCGTCACCGCCCCGATGCGGCCGACGCCAATGACCAGGACCCGTTCTGCTTCCAAATGATCTGCTCCTGTATTTCTCCCTCAGGAATACCGTCGCCCCGTTGTCGGGCCGTTCACGTCTCGCGAACGGAGCGTTAAGAAAACGCCGCCCTCACAACCGACCGTTCATCTTCGCCACGTTCACTCCCCCTGTGATCCTTTTCATCACCCGCAAGTACCCGCCCGCCATCGGGGGCATGGAAGAGTTCTCCCGGCAGCTCACCGCGGCCTACCCCGGCCCGTCCCGGGTCTGTGCCCTCCGCCGCGGTCAGCGCTGGCTCCCGCTCTTCCTCGGCTCCGCCGTAGTCCAGTGCGCCGCTGCCCGCGGCCGCGTCTCCGCCATCCACCTCGGCGATGGGCTCCTTGCCCTCGCCGCGCCGCTCTTCGAGGCACTGGCCGATGCCCCCGCCGTCGTCACCGTCCACGGCCAGGACGTCACCCGCCCCTTCCCCGGCTACGGCGGCCTCGTCCGCATGGTCCTCCGCCGCCTCGGCCCCCGCCGCGTCGTCGCCGTCAGCACCTACACCGCCGGCGAAGTCACCCGCCGCTGCGGCTTCCGCCCGCGCGTCATCCTCAACGGCGTCGATGTCGCCCGCTTCACCCGCATCCACCGCGCGCCGGACCCGGCCGCTGCCCGGGCCGCCCTCGGCCTCCCGCCCCGGGGCCCGCTCATCGTGAGCGTCGGCCGCCTGGTCGAACGGAAAGGCATCGTCTGGTTCGCCAGCCAGGTTCTGCCGCTCCTCCCCCGCGACGTCGTCTTCGCCGTCGCCGGCGACGGCCCCGAACTGCCCCGCCTCCGCGCCGTCGCCGCCGCCGAGCCGCGCCTGGTGCTCCTCGGCCCGCTGCCCGACGTCGCTGTCGACCGCCTCTACGCCTGCGCCGACCTCTTCGTCGCGCCGAACGTCCCCGTCCCCGGTCGGCCCGAGGGCTTCGGTATCGCCCCCGCCGAGGCCGCTGCCGCCGGAGTTCCCGTCCTGGTCGCAGCTCTCGAAGGCTTGGTCGACATGGCCAGTGTCAGCGGGGCCACGCTCGTCGCGCCGGCCGACCCTGCCGCCTGGGCCGTCGCCGTCCAGTCGGCGCTGGCGGCGCCGCCGAGGCCGCGGCCGCCCGTCCGCTCGTGGGCCGACGTCGCTGCCGACTACGCCCGCCTGTTCGAAAGCGTCGCCGCCGATGCCCGCCGCGCGACCCCGCGGCCGATCCGCCCCGCGCCGAAGTAGCCCGCTGCCAGCGCCGCATCCACGAGAACGGCCGTCGCCCGCGCCACCACGGCCACCGTCAGCGCTGTCGCTGCGCCGAGCTGTCCGCCGAGGAGCGCCACGATCACGCTCTCCCGCACCCCGGCGCCCGAGGGTGCAAACGGCGTCACGTACCCGGCCAGGCTCGCCAGCGCAAACACCGCGACCCCCTCCTCCCAGCGCGACAGCGGCCACGGGCTGATCACCACCGCCGCGACGTGAAAGGCGACCCCCGCCAGCAGGGCCGCCGCCGACATCGCCGCAAAACCCAGCACGGCCGGGCCCGCTGCCACGACTGCGCCGCTCCGCTCCCCGCGCGGTCCGAACCGCCCGCTCACCCGGCGGACCAATCCCGGCCGCGCCCCGCCCAGCGCCAGGCCCGCACCCGCGGTGAGACCACCTGCCGCCGCCCACCACCATTCCAGTCCGTAGGCCGGCACGGCCAGCGCCGCCGGCACCGCAATCGATGACGCCAGCTGGAGCACCTGCTCCACCCACAGCAGCGCCGCGATGACCGGCGCCCCGGCCCCGGCGTCACGGAGCGCGAGGTACTTTCCTGCCGGCCCCGTCGGCGGGCCCGGCAGGTACCGCGCCACCCACCCGTGCACAAATGCGCGAAGCCATACCCTGCGAGCCCTTCCCGGCCAGGTTCCCTCGCCGAGCCACTGCCACCCGAGCGCCAGCATCGCCACCTGCGCCGCATACAGCGCCGCGGCCCACCCCAGCGCATCCACCGCCCAGCCCTCGTGGTTCCGCCAGATCTCCCGCCCTGCGACGATGACCGCCAGCCCGAGGGCCGCCCCGGCCCCGATCCGCAGCGCGAGCGCGACGGCGCGGATCATCGTGCGGCGGCCGCCGGCTGCGCACCGCCAGGCCGCACCCGCTCCAGCAGCACCACAGCGTACCGCCCGACCCGCACCCGCCCATCGTCGAGCAGTTCGCCGCCCTGCACCCCGGCGACCGCGTGCATCCCGGGCCGGACGCTCGCCGCCAGCGGCGCGTCTCCGTAGTTCACGAGGTGCACCTCTAGCCCTCGCGGCCCTTCCCACAGGTCCGCATACCCCGGCCCGGAGAGTTCAACCTGCGCCGGGTTCATCGCCGCCAGCACCCGCGCCATCCCCTCGTCCATCGGCACCCGCGCGAACCGCCCGCCGAACACCAGCCGGAACAGCAGGTCCAGCCGGTCCACGAACCGCCGCACATGCACCCGGCTGTAGTACCCGTCCACCACCCGCGGCCCCAGCACCCGGATCACCGGCTCGAGCGGCCCGGCAAACCAGCGGAACCCGCTGTGGCCGCGCCGCTTCAGGCCAAGCTCCCCAAAGCGCAGCACCCGGCCGTGGAACCACGCCGGCGGCGCCGCGCTTGCCGGGAGGAGCAGGCAGCCCAGGTCGCACGGCCCGTGCCGCTCACCGATAACTCGGAACGGAATGCCAGCACCAACCAGCGCCTGGATCACCGCGAGGTAGTCGTCCCCGTCGCCCGGGTAGAGGTCGCCCCGCCAGCCGATCGCGTCCGGCACGAAGACCCCGACGCGCGCCGCCTCCTGCCGGTCGCACCCGTCTGCGAGCAGCGCGCCGAACTGCCGCACCACCTCGCCGAACCCCGCGAGCCGCGCATCGTCGCGGCCCGGCCGCAGCAGCGTCCACCGTTCGTCCTCGATGTACTCTGCCGCGCGCAGCACCGGCACCCCGCCCGCCGCGTACCCCTCTGCCGCAATCTTCGCAAACGTCGACGGCGGCGGTGGCCCGTCCACGCCGATCCCCCGCTCGTAGGCGATGCTCAGCGCCGGCGCCCCGGGCTTCAGCGCCCGCAGCAGCTTGTAGGTCCCGGCGTTCTGCACCAGCATGCCGTTCGCTGCCCGCGGCGATTGCAGGTTCTCCACGAACAGCCAGTCCATGAACGACGCAATCGCGGGAAGGTCCGCGCCGAACACATTGAACGTGTTCACGTTTACGCCGCCGACCGTGTTCGTGACGAACCTCGTCCCCGGGTAGGCCAGCCGAACCTCCTCGACAATGCCCCGCAAGAACTCCGTCAGCGTCCCGGCGCGCCATTCGGCGAACCGCCGTGCCGCCTCGCTCCGCCCCGGCCGGAACAGCCGCGGCAGCGGCAGCGGGTCCAGCCCGCGTCCGGCCTGCCACTCCCCGAACGCCTCCCGGCACCGCAGGCACGCGCAGCCGGCGAACGCCGTGTAGTCCCGCGACAGCGGGATCGGCATCCCCCCAAACGCACAGTTGTCAAAGAACAGGACGTCGGCCCCGCGCTGGCAGGCATCCAGGCAGCGCGTCAGCACCCATTCCCGCCAGCTCCGGTCGTTGAGACACGTGAAGAACCGCCCGTTGTAGTACGGGATGCGCTTTCCCTTCGGGGTGACTGCGTACCACGGTTTCGAAGCGAACGAGCCGAGCGCCGCCGCGTTCGATGGCTGGATGTACGCCGCCGCCAGCATCCCGAGCTCATGGCACCGACGCGCCGCCCGCTCGAACGTCCGCCAGTCCTCGCCTTCCAGCTCCGGCGGCAGGCCCCAGTTGTACGTGAGGAACACACAGTTCACCCCGGCTGTGTCGCGCAGCCACCGGAGACGCTCCGGCTCGTAGGCCTGGAGATACGCCTCGCTGTCCGCCGGTCGCCCGAACCCCTTCAGCCGGTGAATCACCATGCTCCCGTTGCCCGCCCAGTAGTACGCGGGCACCAGCAGTTCACCCGGCTGCCGGCCATCTGCCACGCACGCAATCGTCGCCCGCAGCCCATTGTCAAAAGATGAACATCCAGGGCCGCCCCTCCAGCCCCGTCCGGCGCGCGGGCGCCCCCGTCGCACGCGCCCTTTCCATCGGTTGAACGCCGCCGCCCCGCTTGACGCCGCACCTACCGGGCGGAAAAATCGCCATGCTTCAAGAAGGAGGAGCCCTACACCCCATGAACGTCAAAGCAGCGGTCCTGTACGCCCCCAACCAGCCCCTCGCCATCGAGGAGATCGAACTCGACGAACCCCAGGCCGGCGAAGTCCTCGTCAAAACCTCCGTTACCGGCGTCTGCCACTCCGACCTCCACTTCATGGAGGGCAAGTGGCTCTACCCCATGCCCGTCGTCCTCGGCCATGAGTCCGCCGGCGTCGTCGCCAAAGTCGGCCCCGGCGTTACCAACGTCAAAGAAGGCGACCGCGTCGTCGTAGCCTTCGTCCAGTCCTGCGGCACCTGCAACCGCTGCGTCACCGGCCGGCCCAACCTCTGCGAAAACACCCAGGCGCTCAACCGCATGGGCCGCGTCAAGCTGAAGGGCCAGCCCATCATGCAGTTCGCCGGCATGTCCGCCTTCGCCGAGTACCAGCTCGTCAGCGCCCACGCCTGCGTCCACGTCCCCGAAGGCGTCCCCATGCGCGCCGCCGCCCTCGTCGGCTGCAGCGTCATGACCGGCGTCGGCGCCGTCACCAACACCGTCAGGCTCCAGGCCGGCCAGACCGTCGCCGTCCTAGGCTGCGGCGGCGTCGGCCTCAACATCATCCAGGGTGCGAAGATCGCCGGCGCCTCCCGCATCATCGCCGTCGACCTCCTCGAATCGAAGCTCGCCGCTGCGAAGGAGTTCGGCGCGACCGACGTCGTCGACGCCTCCAAGGGTGACGCCGTCCAGCAGGTCATCGCCATGACGAACGGCGGCGTCGACTACGCCTTCGAAGCCATCGGCCTCATGAAGACCGCCCAGCAGGCCTTCGAAATGGCCCGCCGCGGCGGCCAGGCCGTCATCGTCGGCATGCTCCCGCTCACCGAACAGCTCACCATCCCAAACGCCGGCATGGCCTTCCTCGGCGAGAAGGGCATCGTCGGCAGCTTCTACGGCTCCACCCGCCAGACCTACGACATGCCCTGGCTCATGGAGCTCTACCGGCAGAAGCGCCTCAAGATCGACGAACTCATCTCCCGCGAATACACCCTCGACCAGATCAACGAGGCCTACGACGCCCTCAAGAAGGGCGAGGTCAACCGCTCCGTTATCGTCTTCAACGGCGCCTGACGGTTCCCGAACGCGACACGCGCGCGAAGGCGGCGCCCCTCAGCTGAGGGGCGCCGCTCCCGTTCTGTGCGCCCCAGCAGGGCCGCGGGAAGCCTGTTCAGCCCTTCGCGCAGGCCAGCACCGGGTCGTAATCCGGGATGTCCGTAATCTTCTCCGTCGGCTGGATCCAGGCCACCCTTCCCTCCTTGTCCACCACGATCACCACCCGGTTCGCAAACCCGCGCCCCTCAATGAGCACACCGTACTTTCGCGCCGTCTCGCCCTGGGGGTAAAAGTCGCTCAGTACCGGGAAGTCCACCCCGAGCTCCTTCTTCCACGCCGCCTGCGCCCAGGGCCCGTCGCTCGAGATGACCACCGGGATGGCCCCCTGCGCTTCAAATTCCCTCCGCTTCTGTTCGATGAGCGGCAGCTGATTGCTGCATACCGGTGAGAACGCCGCCGGCACAAAGTTGATGATGACCGCATTCTTGCCCCGGTAGTCCGAAAGCCGGAACTTCTCGCCCGTCGGGCTCATCGGAAGCTCGAAGTCCGGCGCCTCGTCCCCCACCTTCAGGGTTGCTGTCTCTGCCACGGGAAACCCCCATTCCGTAAAGTTGTGCCCCTCGATCGTACAGGCTCCGTTGTTGCTGCGTCTGCCCCGCGCCTGCAGCGGTCTGCCGCGGCCGCCTATAATCCCTCGTGGCACTCGCACCATCCCACCAGGAGTAACCACAGGCCATGAACCTTCTCCGCTTCCTCCGCCCGTCGACCATCGCCCACGCCCACTGCGATGGCCCCTGCGGCGTCTACGACCCGGCCGCGGCCCGCATCGCCGCTGAGGCCGTCCTCTCCATGGAAAAGAAAATCGCCGCCCTCGGCGACGCCCAGGACCTCGCCACGGTCAACACCCGCACCCGCTTCATCGCCATCAAGGAGCAGCAGGCCGACCTCGTCAAAAAGGAGCTCGACATCCTCTGGCACGACTACTTCAAGCCGGAGCACCTCGAGAAGTACCCCAACCTCCACGACATCTTCTGGAAGGCCGCCAAGGCCGCCTCGAAGTGCAAGCACGAATCGAACCCCGCCAACGGCGAGGCGCTCCTGAAGGCGATCGAAGAGGTCCACAACATCTTCTGGGCCACCAAGAACCGCACCGACGTTCCCTTCTACCGCGCCAACCCCTAGGCCGCGCACGCTCCGGAACGCACGCGACGACAACGGAAGGCGGGTTCCCGCAATGGGAACCCGCCTTCCCCATCTGCCCCCACGGCGGCCTGCCCGCTACACTGGTACCAGATGTTCGAAACACTCACCGAACGCCTCCAGGGCGCCTTCAAGAAATTCGGCTCGCGCGGCATTGTCACCGAAGAGGACCTCGACCAGGCCCTCCGCGAGGTGCGCATGGCCATGCTCGAGGCCGACGTCAACTTCCGCGTCGTCCGCGAGTTCACCCAGCGCGTCCGCGAAAAGGCCCTCGGCGCCGAAGTCCTCCGCAGCCTCACCCCCGCCCAGCAGGTCATCGACATCGTCCACCAGGAGCTGGTCGACATGCTCGGCGGCGAGGCGCCGAAGCTCGCCACCGCCTCCCGCCCGCCCACGGTCATCATGCTCGTCGGCCTCCAGGGCTCCGGCAAAACCACGAGCGCCGCAAAGCTCGCCAACCTCCTCAAGAAGCAGCGCCTCCGCCCCCTCCTCGCCGCCTGCGACATCTACCGCCCGGCCGCCGTTGACCAGCTCGTCACCCTCGCCCGCGCGCTGGATGTGCCCATCCACGAAGAGGGCACGTCCGTCAAGCCTGCGGTCATCGCCCAGAACGCGCTCGAAAAAGCAAAGCGCATGGGGGCCACCCACCTCATCGTCGATACCGCCGGCCGCCTCCACATCGACGAAGACATGATGAACGAGGTGGCCGAGCTGCGCCGCCTCCTCCAGCCCGAGGAAGTCCTCTTCGTCGCCGACGCCATGGCCGGCCAGGATGCCGTCAATGCTGCCAAAGAGTTCCACGAGCGCGTCGGCACCACCGGGCTCATCCTCACGAAAATGGACGGCGACGCCCGCGGCGGCGCCGCCCTCAGCATCCGCGCCGTCACCGGCGTCCCCGTCAAGTTCATCGGCGTCGGCGAAAAAGCCGATGCCCTCGAGCCCTTCTACCCCGACCGCCTCGCCAGCCGCATCCTCGGCATGGGTGACCTCCTCACCCTCATCGAGAAGGCCAAGGAAACCATGGGCGAGGAGGACACCGAAGCCTTCAAGGAGAAGCTCAAGAAAGGCACCTTCGACCTCCAGGACTTCGTCGAGCAGCTCCGCAAAGTCCGCAAAATGGGCCCCCTCGGGCAGCTCGTCTCCATGCTCCCCGGGTTCAACCGCATCAAAATGCAGCTCCAGGTCGACGAGATCGACGACCGCTTCTTCGCCCAGGCCGAGGCCATCGTCCTCTCGATGACCCCTTGGGAGCGCCGCCACCCCGAGAAAATCGACGGCAAGCGGCGCAAGCGCATCGCCCGTGGCAGCGGCACCGACCCCGCCCAGGTCAACCAGCTGCTCAAGCAGTTCTTCGAGGCCCGCAAAATCGCCAAATCCCTCAGCACCGGTAAAATGCCGCTCTTCCGCTGATGCGCGCTATGCCCGTGCGTGGACCTAACGGCGTCATGTCGTATCCTCATTCCCACCGCCAATCCCGTCCGCCCTCGGCGGACGTTCCGCAGGAGCTTCCATGATTCGCATCCGCCTCCGGCGCACCGGCAAGAAGGGCTACCCCCTCTACCGCGTCGTCGTCGCCAACAGCCCCGACCGCCGCGATGGCCGCTTCATCGAAACCCTTGGGTCCTACGACCCCCACCAGGACCCGCCCCGCGTCACCATCGACGCCGACCGCGCCCGCGAATGGCTCAGCAAGGGCGCCCAGCCCTCCGAAGCAGCCGAGAAGATCCTCGTCCGGGCCGGCGTCCTCGAACGGAAGTCCCCGGTCGTGAAGAAAAAGGCCGCTCAACCTGCAGCCTCCACTGAATCGGCCGAATAGCCATGCCCGAAACGATGACCGGCGAGCTCGTCGAATACCTCGCCAAAACCCTCGTCGACCACCCCGAGGACGTCCGCGTCACTGAGGAGATTCACGGCGACCGCGTCACCGTCCACCTCAACGTCCACGAGGACGATTACGGCAAGGTCATCGGCAAAGGCGGCCGCATCGCCACCTCGCTCCGCACGCTCGCCAAGGTCGCCGCAGTTCGCGAAGACGTCCGCGTCAACGTGGAGATTGGCCACTGAGCGAAACCCCCGCTCCGGGAACGCCGCGCCCTCAGCGCCCCCGCAACCCGGTGACGCTCCCCGCTGAACCGCGCCCCGGCTACACCGCCGTCGCCCGCGTCCTCCGGCCCCACGCCCTCCGCGGCGAACTCCGCGTCGAAGTCTTTTCCCCCACCGCCCGCAACATCCAGCGCGGGCGCCCCGTCTACCTCCAGGGTATCCGCCGGGTCGTCGAACGTGCCCGCCAGGCCGGCGATGACTGGATCATTAAGCTCTCCGGCCTTGACACCCGCACCCAGGTCGAGCACCTCCACGGCGAACTGCTCGAAGCCCTCGATAGCGACGTCCTCCGCGACGATAGCGAGTCGTACTTCATCTACGAACTGATCGGCCTCGAGGTCGTCACCGCCTCCGGCGAATCGCTCGGCACCATCGTCGAGGTCCTCCAGCCTGGCGCCAACGACGTGTACGTCGTCCACGGCGAACGCGGCGAAATCCTCGTCCCCGCCATCGGCCAGGTCGTCCAGGAGATCAACCTTGGCGCCCGGCGGGTCGTCATTACACCTTTGCCCGGCATGCTGGACGAATCGCCATAAACGATTGAAACCGTCTATACCCCCGACTACACTGGCCCCGGCCGGTGGCGGGGTCCTTAGCCCCGGGCCAAACACCACATCCCGAATGACCCAGGGGGTAGTTGCATGTCCAAGGCTGAAGCGCTCCAGGTGGTGAACGAATGCGTCCATCACTGGATCCTCGAACCTCCGCGTGGAGAGCTGACGCCCGGGCGGTGTAAGAAGTGCGGCAAAGAGCGTGAGTTCACCGGCGAAACCTCCTACCGCATCGGCCGGGGCTCCTCGCACCGCTCCTGAGCCAACCCCCTCCCAGTTGACCCAGCCGCGAGCCGCTTCCTACGATGGAAGCGGCTCGTTCTGTTTGCGTGGGGACGTAGCTCATCTGGGAGAGCGCAGCATTCGCATTGCTGAGGTAAGGGGTTCGAGTCCCCTCGTCTCCACCAACCCCCGCCATCGACAGCCCCCGCCGCCGGCTCCACAATACCGCCCGTGCACCGCGTCCGTGTTGAGCCCGGCGGCTTCGAATTTCTCGCCCCCCACAACGAAACTGTCCTCGATGCCGCCAACGCCGCCGGCTACTACTGGCCCGTCGGCTGCAACCGCAACGGCGAATGCACCAACTGCGCCATGCTCGTCATCTCCGGCCTCGGCCGCCTCTCCGCCATGGGCCGCTTCGAGCGCGCTAACCTCATCCGCCAGCGCGGCCCCCGCTCCGTCGAAGACCCCCGCCTCCGTCTCGCCTGTCAGGCCCGCGTCCTCGGCGACGTCATCGTCGAAAAAGCCGGCGTCTTCCCCGACCCCTTTGCCGCAAAGGAGAGCCGCTAGCATGCCCTACGTCATCACCGAGCCCTGCATCGGCGTCAAAGACGCCTCCTGCGTCGATGTCTGCCCCGTCGATTGCATCCACACCACCGACGACGCCCCGCAGTACTACATCAACCCCGACCAGTGCATCGACTGCGCCGCCTGCGAACTCGCCTGCCCGGTCAGCGCCATCGCCCACGACGCCGCCCTCGAGGGCGACATGCGCAGGTACATCGAGATCAACGCGAACTTCTACCGTTCCTGAGCGTTACCCTAGAGTGAGACGGCACCCCGCCGTGGAGTAAGCCTGTGGAACTCGCACAGCTCGAAGCGTTCATCCAGGTCGCTCACCACCGCTCCTTCAGCCGTGCAGCCGAGGCGCTCTTCCTCACCCAGCCCTCTGTCACCGCCCGCATCCAGTCCCTCGAGCGCGAACTCGGCGAACGCCTTTTCGAACGCACCGGCCGAAGCGTCACCCTCACCGATGCCGGCCGCGCCTTCATGCCCCACGCACAGCGCGCCCTCACCGCCGTCCAGGAAGGCACCGACGCCATCGAGGCCGTGCGCCACGGCGAGGTCGGCACCATCCGCATCGGCGCCTCCACCTCCATCGCAACCTACGTCCTGCCCCGCATTCTCAAGAAATTCCGCGAGGTGCGGCCCCGCGTCCACATCCACCTCGCAACGGGCCAGACCGAAGACATCATCGACTCCCTCCTCGCCGGCGAGTTCCATGTCGCCGTCACCCGCCTCGCCCAGCACCCCGAAATCCAGTCCCTCCATCTCTACAACGACGACCTCGCCCTCGTCGTCCCTGCCGACCATCCCTTCGCCCAGAAAGGCAGGGTTTCGATCGCCGAGGCTGCCCGCCAACCGTTCCTCTTCTTCGAACGCGGCTCCAGCTACCACAGCCTCGTCTACTCGATGTTCCTCCGCGCCGGCGTCGTCCCCGAGTCCGTCATGGAACTCGACGACATGGAAACCACCAAGCACATGGTCGAGGCCGGCCTCGGTGTCGCCATCCTCCCCGTTGTCTCCTTTGAACGGGAGCGCGAGCGCGGCACCCTCGCCCGCGTCGAAATCCGCGAAATGGAGCAGCCCGCCCAGCGCGAAGTCGGCGTCCACATCCTCCGGAACCGGATCCTCGCCCCCCCGATCCACGAATTCCTGCGCATCCTCACCCAGGAATTCGGCGTCGAGAACACCCTCCTCGCCGCGCCGGCCCGCCCCTGACCTTCGCCCGCAACCGGCAGGCAACGTAGACTGGTACCAATATGAACTCCGCCATCATCCTCGCCGCCGGCATCTCCCAGCGCATGGGCACCCTCAAGCCCCTCCTCGACTGGGGCGGTCAGCCCCTCGTCCGCTACGAAGTCGAACAGCTCTGGCAGGCCGGCGCCGATGAGGTCATCGTCGTCCTCGGCTACCGCGCCGACGACGTCTCCCGCCAGCTCCGCGGCATCCCCTGCCGCATCATGTTCAACCCCCGGTTCCAGCTCGGCCGCGCCGGCTCCCTCCGCATCGGCGCCAAGGCCGCCAACCGCGACGCCGACCGCATCCTGGTCCAGGACGTCGACCAGCCCCGGCCCGCCTCCTTCCTCCGCACCCTCTACGAGGCACACAACCCCGAGGCCGATTACACCATCCCCGTCCACAACGGCCGCCGCGGGCACCCCGTCGTCGTCGCCGGCCGCCTCCGCGAAGAGCTCATGCGCGCCGACGACGCTGCCGAAGGCCTCCGCGGCATCCTCCGCGCACACCAGGACCGCCACACCGAAGTCGACGCCGGCGACCTCCTCGACCTCACCTTCAACACCCCCGAGGAGTACCAGGCCGCGCGCGACCGCTTCTTCGCTGCCGTCCGCTGAGATGCCCCTCGTCGGGAGCGGCCGCCCGCATCCGCGGCTCGTCATCTTCGACCTCGACCGCGCCATCATCGATGCCAGGCCGGCGTTCGCCTACGCCGTCGAAGAGGCCGTCGCCGCCGTCACCGGCCGCCGCATCTCAGCCCGCGACCTCGCCGATGCCTACCACACCCGGCCCTGGCGCGACGCCCTCCGCATCCTCCTCGATGACCCCCGGGAGTGCGACGCCGCCGAAGACCTCTGCCTCCAGTACGCCGCCCGCAGCGCCCTCAAACGCCTCCTCGTCTTTGAAGGCGTCGGCATGGCCCTCGATGCCCTCCGGGCCGAGCAGATCGACGTGGCGGCCATCACCCGCCATCCCTACCAGCTGGCCCGAAAGCAAATCGAATCGACCGGGCTCGACCGCTTCTTCGCCCTCGTCGTTCCGCCCCCGGCCGGCCGCTTCGACCCCGCCGCCCAGCTTGCCGAAGCCTTCCGCCTGCTCGAAACCGCGCCTGCCGAAACCGCGGTCGTCGCCCCCGGGCGTTTCGAGCGAACCGCCGCCGAGCGGGCCGGTGCGGTCGCCGTGGCCGCCGCCTGGGCCGTCGAACACGACCCCGGCGGCATCGACGTCGCAGCGCCCGGCGAACTCCTCGAAGCCCTGCTCCGCCGCTGGGAAGGCCGCTCCCGCTAACAGGCTACCGGCCGGAGGCCGCGCGCGCCCGCGGCTCGACCAGGGCGTGGCAGCCCGGGCAGTAGGTCAGGTCGCGGGCCGAGGTGAACTCCAGCTCGCACTTCGGGCAGGTCACCAGCTTGCGCTTCATCGCAATCTCTCCATTGCGGGGTTCACCCCCAGCATCGGCTCCCGCGCACGCCGGAGGTAGGGGCAATTCAGCATCGATTCGGCAAAAGCCATATGCACAGACTATGGATGCATAGGCAAAGGTGAACAACCGGGAAACGGCGCTGTCCGCTAGACTGGTGCCAGCCGCTCCACCATTTGCACCTGCGACAGGAGGCACCCGTGAGCATCATCCTCACTACCACCAACGGCGTCGAAGGCCGCCCCGTCCAGCAGTACCTCGGCATCGTCGCCGGCGAGGTCATTCTCGGCGTCAACGTCTTCAAGGACATCGCCGCTGGCTTCCGCAACATCGTCGGCGGCCGCGCCGGTAAGTATGAGGAAGAGCTCCGCAAGGGCCGCGACGGCGCCCTCGCCGAAATGCTCCAGTACGCCCAGCAGCTCGGCGCCGACGCCGTCATCGGCATCAAGATCGACTACGAGACCGTCGGCGGCCAAATGCTCATGATCACCGCCTCCGGCACCGCCGTGAAACTCGCCTGACCGCCGCCCCGGTGGTGGAACGTTAGTCTTCGCCCGCTAGGCTACAAAGCCGAACCACCTCACCCGGAGGGACCCTGTGGCCACCAAAATCGGCATCAACGGCTTCGGACGCATCGGCCGGCAGGTCTTCAAGGCCATCATGGACCGCTACGCCGGCACCCTCGAAGTCGTCGCTATCAACGACCTCGTCGATACCGACGTCAACGCCAACCTGCTCAAGTACGACTCCAACTACGGCCGCTGGCACCGCGACATCCGCGCCGAGAAGGACGCCCTCGTCATCGATGGGCACACCGTCCGCGTCTTCGCCGAGCGCGACCCCGGCGCCATCCCCTGGGGCTCGGTCGGCGCCGAAATCGTCATCGAATCGACCGGCCTCTTCACCGATGCCACAAAGGCCGCCGCACACCGCCGCGATTCGGTCAAAAAAGTCCTCATCTCCGCCCCGGCCAAGAACGAGGACGTGACCATTGTCCTCGGCGTCAACGCCGACCGGTACGACCCGGCGAAGCACCACGTCATCTCCAACGCCTCCTGCACCACCAACGGCCTTGCACCCGTCGTCAAGGTCATCGTCGATAACCTCGGCCTCGTCAAAGGCCAGATGACCACCATTCACTCCTACACCAACTCCCAGCAGATCCTCGACAAGGCTGCCGGCAAAGACCTGCGCGAGATGCGCGCCGGCGCCCTCAACATCGTGCCGACATCCACCGGGGCCGCCCGCGCGCTCAAGCTCGTCATCCCCGAAGTCGATGGCAAACTCGACGGCCTCGCCTACCGCGTTCCCACCCCCACTGTCTCCATCGTCGAAGTCGTCGCACTCACCGAAAAAGAAACCACCGTTGATGCCCTGAACGACATCATCCGCGAAACCGCCGCCGAGAAGATGAAGGGCATCCTCGGAATCACCATGGACCCCGTCGTCTCCATGGACCTCAAGGGCGACGAGCGCTCCTCCATCGTCGATGGCCTCTGCACCAACGTCGTCGGCGGCAACCTCGTGAAGGTCGCCGCCTGGTACGACAACGAGTGGGGCTACGCCTGCCGCCTCGCCGACCTCGCCGCCTTCGTCGCCGAAAAGGGCCTCTAAGCCGCCGTCCTTCCAGCGAGTCCCTCCCACGCCCCCGCCGCCCGGCGGGGGCGCGCCGCTTCGCGCCCAAAGCACGGCAGCAGCGTTTCCTTTCCCGGGGCCGCCTCCCGCGTATCCTGTAGCCCACCACTGGGAGGAGCGCGTGGCCGAAACCTCGCCCGGGCACCTGGCCGTCCGCCAGCGCATGGCCGCCCTGCGTTCCGGCACCGCCGGGCGGCTCCTCAGCTGGCGCCCCGGCCTCGCCCTCGTCCTCCTCCTCGGTGCAGCCCTCCGCTTCCACGGCCTCGGCTGGGACCAGCCCCCCGAAGCCGACTACCCCCTCCAGATGCACCCCGACGAGCGCTTCCTCTCCCTCGTCGCCGACCGCCTCGATTGGCCCTCCTCACTCTCCGCTTACTTCGATACCGCCCGGAGTCCCCTCAACCCCTACAACGACGGACAGACGAACTCCTACGTCTACGGCACCTTCCCGCTCTTCCTTGTCAAAGCCGTGGCCACGCTCCGGGGCGATGATCCCGCCGGCCCGGGCAACTCCTACGTCGCCACCGTCGTCTCCGGCCGCCAGGTCACCGCCGCCTTCGATGTCCTCGCCATCCTCCTCGTCTTCCTGCTCGGCGCCGCCCTCGCCGGCCGGCGCATCGGCCTGCTCGCCGCCCTCCTCTACGCCCTCGCCGTTCTCCCCACGCAGCTCGCGCACTTCTGGGCGATGGACCCCTTCCTCAACGTCTTCGCCCTGCTCACCCTCCTACTCTCCGTTCACTGGGTCCGCGCCGAGGGAGCCCGCGCATGGTGGCTCGCCGCCGGCATCGGCGTCAGCGTCGGCCTCGCCACCGCCTGCAAGGTCAACGGCGCCATCTTCGCCGCCGTCCCGGTCGTCGCCTTCGCCCTCCGCATTCTCCTCTGGGATATCCGCCGTGCCCGCGCATCCTGGAACGGCGAGCGCCCGCCTGCCCGGCCGGGCTCCTCCTGGCTCAGCGACCTCTCCATGCTCTGCATGGCCGGGGCCCTCTCCCTTATCGTCTTCCGCATCGCCCAGCCGTACGCCTTCGCCGGCCCCAATCCCTGGGACTTCGCCCTCAACCCGCAGTGGTGGGACGACATCCAGCGCGAGCGGAACTTCCAGCAGGGCAACGTCGACTACCCGCCGTTTGTCCAGTTTGCCGGCACCACGCCCTTCCTGACGGCCCTGCGGAACATCACCCTCTGGGGCCTGGGTCCCGCCCTCGCCGCAGCTGCCTTCGCCGGCCTGGCGGCGGCAGCCGTCCGGGCCGCCCGCACCCGCGACCTCGCCCTCGTCCTGCCGGCCGCCTTCGCCATGCTCGTCCTTGCCTTCTGGGGCCCGCGATTCGTCGCGTTCATGCGCTACTTCCTCCCGATGTACCCCGTCCTCTGCCTCTTCGCGGCCTGGGGGCTCGTCTGCCTCGTCGAGTCGGCCCGCACCGGCTGGTCGTTCCCCATCCGCCGCCGCGCGCTCCGCCTCGGGCCGCGCCCCGCCCGCACCGCAGCCTTCGGCGTTTTCGGACTCGTCGTGGCCGCAACCGCGTGGTGGGCGTTCGCCTTCCAGCGCATCTACGTCGAGGAGCACCCCCGCATCGCCGCCACCCGCTGGGTCTACGCAAACGTCCTGCCCGGGAAGTCGATAACCACCGAAATCTGGGACGACCCCGTCCCCTGGGATTTCCCCGGCCGCGAACGCCAGTACCGCCTTGTCGAACTCGACATGTACCGCACCGACTCGCCGGAGAAGATTCGCGAGCTCGTCTTCGGCACCCCGGACAACCCGAACCGTCCCGGCCTGGCCGGTGCCGACTACATCGCGGTCACTTCGAATCGGGTCCGCGGCTCGGTCGCCAAGCTGGAGCGCGAGTACCCCGCCACCATCCGCTACTACCGGCTGCTCGAAACGGGCGAACTCGGCTTCGAACGCGTCGCCACCTTCCGCGTCCGCCCGTCCTTCCTCGGCATCGCGGTCGACGACTCCGGTGCCGAAGAATCCTTCACCGTCTACGACCACCCCGAAGTCCGCATCTACCGCAAAACCGCCGCCTTCGACCCCGCCCGCGCCTACGCGCTCCTGTCGGAGGCGCGGCCCGAATCCGCCGTCAACCTCCTGCCCCGGCAGGGCCGCTCGAACGGGCTCCAGTTCACCGCTGACGAAGCCGCCGTCCAGCAGTCGGGGGGCACCTTTACCGACGTCTTCAGCGCGCCCCGCTGGCTGAACCGCACCGCCTGGTTCTGGTGGCTCCTCTGGCTTGAAGCAGCGGCGCTTGCTGCGCTCCCGTGGGTCACCTGGCTCTTCCGGCCGCTCGCCGGCCGCGGCTACGGCCTCGCCAAACTCATCGGCCCGCTTGCGGTGGTCCTCCTGGCCTGGCTCCTCGTCGCCTGGGGCCTCGTCCAGTTCTCCCGGGTGCTCGCCCGGGCCGCGCTCGCCGCCTGCATCGTCGCCGGCCTCGCCCTCGGCCTCGTCCGCCGGCGCACGCTGCTCGCCGACGCCCGCGAGAGCTGGCGAAACTGGCTCGCCGCCGAAGCGGTCTTCCTCGCCGCCTTTTTCGCCTTCCTCCTCCTGCGCGCCGCCAACCCCGACCTCTGGCACCACCCCCAGGGCGGCGAAAAGCCGATGGAGATCGCCTACCTCACCGCCGTCGTTCGCTCATCCATCCTCCCGCCCTACGACCCCTGGTTCGCCGGCGGCAGCCTCAACTACTACTACATGGGCTGGTTCTACCTCGCGGTGCCCATCCGTGCCTTCGGCATCCTCCCCGAGTACGCCTTCAACCTCGGCGTGCCGACCTTCGCCGCAACTGCCGCCAGCGTCGCCTTCGCCGTCGTCAGCGCGCTCGTCGGCGCCGTCCGGCCCCACGCTGCGGCCGTCCGCCGCGCCGCGGAGCCGCTCCTCGCCGGCATCTTCGCGGCGTTCCTCCTCGTCGCCATCGGCAACTTCGATGCAGCCCACCAGTGGATCGAGCGTCTCCAGGCCGCGAATCGCTGGTCGCTCGCCTCCGGAACGCCCGTCATCGGCGGCGCCGTCGGCATCCTCGGCGGCCTCTGGCGCTGGCTGTTCGGGGGCGCCGCCCTGCCGCCGTTCGACTGGTGGCGGAGCTCCCGCGTTCACTTCGGCTCCTTCGATATCACCGAGTTCCCGTACTGGTCCTTCCTCTTCGCCGACCTCCACCCGCACCTCATGGGCATCCCCTTCTTCACCGGCCTCGTCGCAGTGGCCCTGGCGATAGTCCTGGCCGCCGCCTGTGGAGACCGGACCCGCCCGTGGCTGCTCGCCGCGCTCGCCGGCCTCTTCGTCGGTCTCATCCGCACGGTCCACACCTGGGATTTCCCCACCGCCGCGCTCATCGCCGCCGCCAGCATCCTCCTCGCCGCCCTCCTCGCACCGGGGTCCGCCGAGCGCCGCGCCTGGACCGCGCTCGGCCAGCTCGGCCTCGCCGGCATCGTGGCCGCGGTGCTCTTCGCGCCCTACAACGCCCGCTTCGAAACCTTCGACCCGGGAATCGTCCGCGCCCCCGAAACGACGAAGTTCCACCAGTTCGTCGTCCAGTACGGCATCTTCCTCGCCATCGGCCTGGCGTTCGTCGCCCTCCGCTGCCGCGAAGAGCTTGAAGCCCGGGAGTTCGAGCCGGGCCGCAACCCCATCCTCGCCATCGTCGCCGGCTGGCTCGAAGTCGGCTCCCTCGCATTTTTCCTCGCCGGGCTCGCGGCCTTCACCTGGCCGTTCGGCCTCACGACCGTCGCCATGGCCCTCGTCGGCATCGTCTTCCTGCTCAACCTCGCCTGGCTCGACTTCCGTCGGCCCGACCGCGACCTTCCCCGCCTCTTCGTGACCCTCCTCTACGCGCTCGCCCTCGCGATCGCCGCCGGCGTCGACGTCGTGACCCTCAAGAACGACATCGTCCGCATGAACACCGTCTTCAAGTTCAGCCTCCAGGCGTGGCACCTTTTCGCCCTCGCCTCCGGCTACGCCGCCTGGTACGTCGTCCGCGGCATCCTCGAACGCATGCGTGGCGCCCCGCGGGCGGGCCGGGCAGCAGGCGGGCTGGTCCTCGCCGCCCTCGCGGGCATCGTCCTCGCCTCCAGCCTGTTCCTCATCTCCGGCACCCGCGCCCGCCAGCAGGCCCGCTTCGGCGATACCCCCCTCACGCTGAACGGTTTCGCCTTCTTCCAGCACGGCGTCTTCACTGAGCCCCGCGCCGAAGGCACCACGGCCGACGACGTCACCTTCCGCCTCGACGAGGACCTGCCCCTCATCCAGTGGCTCCGCCAGAACGTCGAAGGCTCCCCGGTCATCGTCGAAGCCGTCGGTCCCCTCTACCGCTGGACCGGCCGCATCAGCGAGTACACCGGCCTGCCCGCCGTCATCGGCTGGGACTGGCACCAGGTCCAGCAGCGCACCGATTACGCCCCCCTCGTCCAGCAGCGCCGCACCGAAGTCCAGCGCTTCTACACCGACCCCTCCACCGATTTCGCCGAGCGCTTCCTTCGCAAGTACAACGTCCAGTACGTCATCGTCGGCACCGAAGAGCGCGTCCACGGAACCGAACCCGGCCTCGCGAAGCTCGCCGCCATGCCGACGCTCAGCGAAGTCTTCCGTGATGGCCCGAACGTCATCTACCGGGTCGACCAGGCCCGGCTCGCCGCCGATATCCTCGCCCGCGACCTCGCCCGTGCACCCTGACCCCGCCGTCGTCGACCTCCTCGCCGCGTGGGTGCCCCGGCGCGACCTCCAGGAGATGCGCATCGTCACCGGCCGCCCCTGGCGCTGGCTCCCCGCCTTCCTCGGCAGGACAGCAATTACCTTCGCGCCGTTCGTCATCTTCCGCGCCGGCGGCTACCGGCCCGGGACCGCCGCCGGCCTCGCTCTTATCGCCCACGAAGCGATGCACCTCACCCAGGTCCGCGAAATGGGCCGCCCCCGCTTCTACGCGCGGTACCTCCTCGGGCAGCTCCGGTCCGGCTTCCGGCACGGCCGCCACCCGCTCGAAATCCCCTGCATCGAACTCCAGCGGCAGGTCCGCGCCGCCCTGCGCGCACGCGGCTGGCCCGGCTGACCTGCCGTTCCCTCAGCCGTCATACAGCCCGAGCGCCCGGAACACCCCTTCGAATGCTGCAAGGCTCCCCGGGTTGAAGTGCGGCAGCACGTACTCCACCCGCCCGTCCTGCCCGATGACCGCCACGCCCCTGCGCGACTTCCGCTCCTCCGGGTCCCAGAAGCCGTACGCCTTCACCGCCTCCCCGTAGAAGTCGCTGATCAGCGGGAATGGGAAGTGGTCCCGCGCATGGAACTTCGCGTGCGAACCCATCCCGTTCGTGTTGATCCCGAACACCTGCACGCCCGCCTGCCGCAGCGTCTCGTACTCCTGCGCGAACGCCTTCAGCTCGCTCGTGCAGATCGGCATCCCGTCGTCCTGGTAGAACACCAGCAGCACCCGCCCGTTCTTGAGGAGGTCGCGCAGGCGGACCGTATATGGCTCGCCGCCGTCGGGCACAGCGGGCAGCTCGAAATCCGGCGCCTGCTCGCCCGGCTGAATCGGCCCCCGCACGGCCGGCTCCTGCCCGTTCGTCCCGTGCGTCATGGCAGCGGCTCGAACCCCGGCGGCGCGCCTTCGATGCCCCGCGTCCCGGCAATCACCCGGATACGCCCGAGCCCGGCCCCGTCCGTTAGCTGCTCCAGCGCCCGCCTCCGCGTGAAATACTCCTGCAGGTCGCCCCGCGCTGCATCCACCAGCCCCGGCAGGCCGAGGCTGTAGAGGAACTCCCGCTGCGAGACCGGCCCCCACGCCTGCATCCCCGCATCGTCAATCGCCGCAAGCAGTTCCGAGAGGTTCACGTGCGCCGTCAGGTCCTGCTCGCCGACGTGGATGTACGGGTTTTCGTGCGCCGTGTGCCGGTAGAAGCAGAGCAGCGTCCCCTGCGTCCGCCACGGCGCCCAGAGCTCCTCCTGCGGGTACCCGTAGTCAAACACGAGCACCGCCCCCCGCTCCACCAGCCCGCAGAGGCTCGCCATCGCCGGGTAGGCCGCGGGGTTCACCTCGAAGCGGCCCTCCGCCGGCGCATTATCGATGGTCGCAATCGGCCCCCGCTCCTCCACGAACTGCTCGCCGTCCCAGCGCACGTAGACCTCGGCCGGCCCCCGCGGCGTGGCTTCGAACAGCCGCACCGGGAACGCATCAAACAGTTCGTTCGCCACCACCACCCCGGCCTCCGCCGGCGCGGCCGGCGGTGTCTGCCAGCTCACCCGCGGGTCATCCCCCGGGCTGTTCGGTTCCAGCGCGATGTACCGGATCGCGGCCGCGAATGCGGGGTCGCGCCCCTCCGCCCAGTCCAGCACCGCCCGCGCGAGGTGCCCCTCGCCCGCTCCCGGCTCGAAAATCGTGAACGGCGACGGCCTCCCCAGCCGCTCCCATGCCTCCCGGCACCACCCCGCAACCGCCCACCCGAACATCGGGTGGATGACCGGACTCGTGAGGAAATCCCCCTGCCGCCCGATCCGGCCCCGCTTCCGGTAGTAGCCGTGCTCCGGGTGGTAGAGCGCCAGCTCCATAAACCGCTGGAACGGGATGGCGCCCCCGTCCATCTCCGCCACGATCGCGGCGATCAGCCGCGGGTTGCCCAGCGCAGCCGTTCCCGGGTCGAGATCGAGTGCCATCACCCCAAGTATGCCCGCCCCCGCGGGGGAGGAGGCAAGCCGCCGACGGTGGTACAGTTCCCTCCGTACCGACGAACGACATTCGAGGCGTCCCGTGCAGTCTCCCCCCGCATCCGAAAGCGCCGTCGACGCGGCAATCCGGCTCTTTGGCGAAACCGTCAACCTGTTCGACCCCCTCCGCTTCCGCGCGTGGGCCGAGATGGGCCTCACCACCGCCCAGCTCCGCGTCCTCTTCCTCGTCCGCGAAGAGCCCGGCGTCACCGCCGGCGACCTCGCCTCCCGCCTCGGGGTCACCCCGCCCACCATCTCCGGCATCGTCGACCGCCTCGTCAAGGCCGGCCTCGTCCGCCGCGAAGACGACGAGACCGACCGCCGCCTCGTCCGCAACTACCTCACTGAGCAGGGCGAAGCGACCTGCTCCCGCCTCGAAACCGGCACCGAAATCTTTACCCGGCGCATCCTCATCGAAATGAACCACGAGGATCTCGAAGCCCTCGTCACCGGCCTCCGCGCCTTCGTCGCAGCCAGCGAATACGTCCAGCGTGTCGAACCGAACCTCGCAGCCGTCGCCATGCCGGGGGTGAACCTCGCATGACTTCCGTCCGCCGCGTCCGCACCATCGACCTCGAAAACCCCTTCGTCGATTCGTTCGAAGGCATGGTCGAAATCCTGCTCATCCGCCACGGCGAGCAGAAGTTCTTTGAGAACATCCCGCTCGGGCAGGCCTACGATGCCCCCCTCTCCGAGCTGGGCCAGAAACAGGCCGAAGCCGTCGGCCGGCGGCTCGCTCCCGCCCGCCTCGGTCGCGTCTACTCGTCCGATATGCGCCGCGCCTACGACACCGCGAAGGCCATCGCCGTCCACCACGGTATGGAACCCGTCGTTATCCCCGACCTCCGCGAAATCGACCTCTGGCAGCGTGCCCCGCAGGACAAAGGCCTCCTCGATATCTACACCCGCGAACAGCTCGTCGAGATCTACCGCGAGGTCACCCGCACCCGCAAGCACAGCGCCTACCCCTTCTGCGAGGACGTCGACGCCTTCCGCCAGCGCGTCTTCCGCGCCATGGACCGCATCATCGACGAGTCCATCGGCATGCGCGTCGCCGTCGTCTGCCACGGCGGCGTCATTAACGCCATCCTCAGCGACGTCTTCGGCTCCCCCTTCGACCACCTCGTCCCGGTCCATCACACCTCCATCAGCGTCATGCGCGCCGCCGATACCCGCAGAGTCATCCTCACCATCAACGACTACTCCCACGTCATGCCTATCCAGTCGTCCCGCTCCGACCTCAACGCATGAGCCGGACCCTCGAACCATCCCCGGCCTGGTTCGAGATCGACCCCGCCTTCTACGCTCACGGCGGCTCCTGCTTCTCCGAAGACGAAGCCGCCGCGCTCGGCGAGCCGGCCGGCCTCCGCGCCCTCGTCGGGCCGGTCTCCCCGGAGAACCAGGCCGAAGAGGCCCTCTCCCTCGTCAATCTCGGCGCGAACGTGACCGCCTGGGCCCCCGCGGAGGCCGCCGCCGAACCCGGCCGCCGCCTCGCCGACGCCGCCGGGCTCACCCTTTCCTGGCAGTTCGGGGCCCTCGACGAGCTCGCCGCCCGCATGCCCGGCAGCTTCAACCTCATCTACCACTGCTGGGGCGGCCTCGCCCCCGATACCGACCTCGACCGCTACGCTGCCGGCATCGCCGCCCTGCTCGCCCCCGGCGGCCGCCTTGTCCTTTACGACCGCCACCCCTTCGCGAACGTCGTCGGCCTCCACAAGGGGCTCCTCGTCGTGGCCCGCGGCTACTTCCCGTTCCGCCCCGGCGACAACCCCTGGACCCTCGGCGACCTGCTCACCGCCCTCGCCGATGCCGGCCTCGCACTCGAACTGCTCGACGAATTTCCCCGCTCCGAACGGTACCGCACAGCCACGGATGCCCTGCCCGGCCTCCAGTGGGAACTCCGCTTCCGCGTGCCGTCCGCCATGCTCGTTGCCGCCGTCCTCGCCTTCCAGCCGGGGCCGGTGGCTATCGGTACGCCGGAAGGCTAGGCTGATCCCATGGCCGACCTGGCGCCCCGCTGCAAGCTCTGGCTCGAAGCCGGCGGCCGGCTCGTCATGTCCGACTATCGGCTTCGCCTCCTCACCCTGGTCGGCGAGACCGGCTCCCTCGCCGCCGCAGCCGCCGCCATGGGCCTCTCCTACCGCCGCGCCTGGGGCAAGGTCCGCGAACTCGAGGCCAACCTCGGCTTCCAGCTCGTCCGTTCCGAAGTCGGCGGCGCTGGCGGCGGGCATTCCACCCTCACCGAGGACGGCCGCCGCCTCGTCGAAGCCTACGGCCGCTTCCGCCGCCGCGTCGACGCCGCCGTCGAGCAGGCCTTCCGCGAAGAGCTCGAACCCTTCGCGCCGCCGGCCCGCCCCACCGCGTAAGCCCCGCCTCCGCTACCCTGTCCGACATGCTCAAGGATGCCTACTGCGGCGAACTCCGCCGCTCCGACGAAGGCCGGGCCGTGACCCTCGCCGGCTGGGTCCATCGCCGCCGCGACCACGGCGGCCTCATCTTCATCGACCTCCGCGACACCTCCGGCATCGTCCAGGTCGTCTTCAACCCCGATAATCCCGAGGCCCACGCCATCGCCCACCGCGCCCGCGTCGAGTGGGTCCTCCAGGTAAAGGGCACCGTCGCACTCCGCAGCCCCGCAACCGTCAACCCCAACCTCCCGACCGGTGAGGTCGAGGTCATCCCCTCCGCCTGCACCGTCCTCGCCGAAGCCCAGACCCCGCCCTTCTACATCAACGAGCCCGCCGACGTCGACGAGCACCTCCGCCTCAAGTATCGCTACCTCGACCTCCGCCGGCCCGAGGTCGCCAGCGTCATCAAGCTCCGCCACGAAGTCGTCCGCTTCATCCGCGACTACCTCAGCAGCCGCGGCTTCTACGAAATCGAAACCCCCACCCTCGTCAAGAGCACCCCCGAAGGCGCCCGCGACTTCCTCGTCCCCGCCCGCATCCGCCCCGGCACCTTCTTCGCCCTCCCGCAGTCGCCCCAGATCCTCAAGCAGCTCCTTATGGCTGCCGGCTTCGAAAAGTACTTCCAGCTCGCCCGCTGCTACCGCGACGAAGACTTCCGCGCCAATCGGGTCGCCGAGCACACCCAGCTCGACCTCGAAATGGCCTTCGTCGACGAAAACGACGTCATGGGCCTCGTCGAAGACCTCTACGTCGAAGTCCTCTCCCGCTTCGGCACCGCGAAGCTCCCGTCGCGCTCCATCCCCCGGCTCACCTACGCCGAATGCATCGAGAAGTACGGCATCGACCGGCCCGACCTCCGCTTCGGCCTCGAATTCGTCGACATCTCCGATGCCGTCCGCGGCACGGCCTTCCAGGTTTTCGCCGGCGCCCTCGCGGCCGGCGGCCAGGTCAAGGCCATCCGCGTCGAAGGCCGCGCCGAGATGACCCGCCGCGAGATCGACGAGCTCACCGAAATCGCCCGCTCCGGCGGCGCCAAAGGCCTCGCCTACATCGGCTTCCTGCCCGGCGAGCCCCGCTCGCCCATCGCGAAATTCCTCACCCCGGTGGAGCTGGACGCGATCCGCGCCCGCACCGGCGCCCGCGTTGGCGACATGCTCTTCATCGTTGCCGACCAGCCCGCCGTCGTCGCCCGCTCCCTCCACGAAGTCCGCGACGAGCTCGGCACCCGCCTCGGCCTCAAGGACCCCTCCGTCTACCGCATGGCCTGGGTCACCGGCTTCCCGCTCCTCGAGTGGCGGCCCGAAGAGAACCGCTGGGATGCCACCCACAACCCCTTCAGCGGCTTCCTCCCCGAACACGAGTCCCTCCTCGATACCGACCCCGGCGCCGTCATCGCCCGCCAGTACGACCTTGTCCTCAACGGCGTCGAAATCGGCGGCGGCTCCATTCGCATCAACAAGCGGCGTCACCAGGAAAAGGTCTTCGAGCTCATGGGCTACTCCCGCGAAGAGCAGCAGGAGCGGTTCGGCGTCATCCTCGATGCCCTCGACTACGGCGTCCCCCCCGAGGGCGGCGTCGGCATGGGCATCGACCGCCTCATGATGTCCCTCGTTGGCACCGAAAACATCCGCGACGTCATCGCCTTCCCCAAGGCCTCCTCCGGTACCGACCCGCTCATGGGCGCACCCTCCCCGGTCGACCCGAAGCAGCTCGAAGAGCTCGGCATCCGCGTCATCGCCCCCCAGTAAAGCGCTCTTTTCGCCGCCCTGTGTGCCGGGTGATCCCCTCGGCCCGCACGGGCGTGTACCCTTGTACCCCATCCGGGACGCCTCTCCGGCGCCCCCAGCGCCGGCTTCGCCCAGCGCCGCCGCAGGAGTCCGAACGATGTCGAACCGCATGCTCGCCCTCATGATGGGCGTCGTCGCATTCCTCATCCTTGCCGTCGGGGTCGTCTTCGTCATCGCCCTCGCCGGCGGCGGCAACGACGATGCGGCCCCGGCCTCGCCCGGCGGCGGCGACCGCCCGCGCTCCTCCGCCGGCGGCATCTGCTCCGGTAAGTCGCTCATCATCCCCGGCTCCCAGCCCAACACCGTCCTCGACCCGATCCAGGTCGTCGATGTCTCGACCAGCGAGTACGTCGTCGAAATCTTCGGCGGCCTCGTTACCCTCGACCCCGACCTCAAAGTCGTCGGCGATATCGCCGAGAGCTGGGAGGTCTCCAACGGCGGCCGCACCTACACCTTCCGCCTCCGCGACAACGTCGTCTTCCACACCGGCAACCAGCGCCGCGTCACCGCCGAAGACGTCAAGTACTCCATCGAGCGCGCCGCCGACCCCGCCAACGCCTCCCCTACCGTCGTCGCCTACCTCGGCAACATCGTCGGCCTCAAGGACCGCTTCCAGGGCCGCGCACCCTCAGTTTCCGGCGTCAAAGTCATCGACGAGCGCACACTGCAGATCGACCTGCTCGAACCGTCCGACTACTTCATCTTCGAGCTGACCTACCCGGTCTCCTTCGTCGTCGACCGCCAGCAGATCGAGGCCGACCCCCGCAACTGGACCCGCAATCCCAACGGCACCGGCCCCTTCCGCCTCGCCGAGTTCAAGCCCGCCGAGCGCATCCGCCTCGTCAAGAACCCGCGCTACCACCTCGGCGCCCCGAAGGTGGATGAAGTCATCTTCCAGCTCGGCGGCGGCTCCCTCCTCACCCAGTACCAGAACGACGAAATCCACCTCACGCCCGTGCCGGCCTCCCTGCTCGATTCCATCCTCGATGGCTCGAACCCCCTCTCCAAGCAGTACCGCTCCTACCGCGGGCTCGCCACCTTCTACTTCACCCTCAACCCCAACAAGCCGCCCTTCGACGACCCGAAGGTCCGCCAGGCCTTCGCCATGTCGCTCGACCGCGAGACCATCAACACGGTCCTCCTCTTCGACTACTACGAGGTCGCCGGCGGCATCGTCCCCGGTGCCATGCCCGGCCGCTCCAGCGCCGTCAAGACCTACCCCTACGACCCCCAGCGCGCAAAACAGCTCCTCGCCGAATCGAAGTACGCCAGCAACATGCCCCGGATCATCCTCACCTACGCCGGCAGCGGAGCCGCTCCCGGAGACGTCCTGGTCGCCATCCAGGAGAACTGGCAGAAGGTGCTCGGCGTAACCGTCGAGCTCCAGGCCATCGATACCGCTGCCTTCCTCCGCGAACAGCGCCAGGGCAACTTCCAGATCCAGAGCGACGGCTGGTCAGCCGACTACCCCGACCCCGAGAACTTTCTCGGCAAACTTTTCGCCTCTGACAGCCCCCTCAACTACACGAAGTACAGGAACCCCGAAGTCGATGCCCTCCTGAAGCAGGCCCGCGTCGAAACCAACCGCGAGCGCCGCTACCAGCTCTACGCCCAGGCCGAACAGAAGATCATCGACGATGCCTCGATCATCCCCACGTTCTGGTCCGTGGAGCACATGCTCGTCAAACCGTGCGTCCAGGGCCTCCCCGATGCCCCGATGACCATTCCGAAGTTCCGGTACGTCGAAATCAAGGAGCCGTGACCCGTGGCACCGGGCCTCGCCGGCTACATCGTCCGCCGTCTTCTCTGGGCGATCCCGGTGCTCTTCGCCATCTCCGTCATCGTCTTCTACATGCTCCGGCTCGCCCCGGGTGACCCCGTCGATACCCTCCTCGGCCAGCGCTACCAGGAGGAGGAGGCCGCGCTCATCCGCAAGAAGTACGGGTATGACCGCCCCATCCACGTCCAGTACGTCAAGTACATGCAGAACCTCCTCCGGGGCGACCTCGGCATCTCCACGCGCCACCAGAACTTCACCGTCTCCGAAATCATCCTCCCGAAAATCTGGGTCTCCGCCCGCCTCGGTTTCATCGCCCTCGTCATCAGCTTCTTCCTGGGCATCGCCGCCGGCATCTACGCCGCACTCGCCCGCGGCACCTTCCTCGACCCGCTCACAATCTCCTTCTGGCTCGCGATCGACGCCGTCCCCATCTTCGTCGCCATCCCCTTCCTCCAGTGGCTCTTCGCCGTCAGGCTCGACCTGGTCGGCCTCGGCTGGCAGGGATTCACCAGCGCCAACATCATCCTCCCCATCCTCGTCCTTTCCCTCCCCGGAACCGCCGGTATCGCCCGCTTCGTTCGCGCCTCCGTCATCAGCGTCATGAAAGAGGACTACGTCCGCACCGCCCGGGCCAAGGGCCTCCCGGAGCGGATCGTTGTCATCCGCCACATCGCCCGCAACGCCCTCCTCCCGCTCATCACCATCATCGGGCTCTCCCTCCCCGGCGTCGCCGGCGGCTCGCTCATCGTCGAGCAGCTCTTCGGCATCCCCGGCATCGGCGCCGAAAGCTTCGAAGCCGTCCTTGCGCCCGATTTCGATGTCATCCTCGCCCTAGTGCTCTTCGGCTCCGTCCTCTTCGTCCTCGCCAACATCCTGATCGACATCCTGTACGCGGTCATCGACCCGCGAATCCGCCTCGGGACCCAGCGCGGATGAGCACCGCCATCGCCGCCGACCCGCTCGCCATCGAAGCCCGCGCGGCCGCGTCCCCCCGCCGCCGCTTCTTCCGCCAGCTCCTGCGCAAGAAGCTGGCCATGCTCGCCATCGTCTACCTCGCGATTTTCTACACCTGCGGCATCTTCGCGCCGCTCATCGCACCGCACGACCCCTACGAGCAGAACCTCGTCCCCGGCGCCACCCGGCAGGGCCCCTCCTCCGAGCACTGGCTCGGCACCGATGCCCTCGGCCGCGACCTCGCCAGCCGGGTCATCTACGCCGCCCGCACCACCGTGGTCTTCACCGTCGTCGTGCTCATCAGCGGAAGCCTCGTCCTCGGGCTCGGCCTCGGCCTGCTGGCCGGCTACCGCGGCGGCTGGGTCGATACCCTCATCATGCGCGTCGGCGAGGTCCTCGCCGGCCTCCCCACCCTCCTCCTCATGCTCGCCATCACTGCCGCCTTCCGTACGCGCATCAACGACGTCGCCTTCTGGCTCCAGGACAACACCTTCCTCGGCTCCGACGCCCGCACCTTCGTCAAGTTCTCCATCATCGTCTTCGCCACCGTCCCCTTCGCATGGATCGGCACCAGCCGCATCGTCCGCAGCCAGGCTCTCGCCATCCGCGAGGAGACCTACGTCCTCGCCGCCGAAGCAATGGGCGCCTCCTCCTGGCGCATCATCACCCGTCACATCCTTCCCGGCGTCCTCCCCCTTTTTGTCGTCGGCGTCTCCGCCGGCATGGCCGGCACCGCCGGCGCCGAAGTCACCCTCAGCTTCCTCGGGCTCGGCATCGACCCGCCCACCGCCAGCTTCGGCTCCCTCATCGCCGCCGGCGCCGGGCCCCAGACCTTCGAGCGCTACCCCCACCTCCTCCTCGCCCCGGCCATACCGGTCACCCTCTTCTTCTTCGCCTGGAACCTCCTCGGCGACGCCCTCGTCGACCTCCTCGAACCGCGCACTCAGGCCGTCCGCTGACGCCATCCCGTCGCCCCCGGGCCCGCTCCGGGTCGTTTGCTATACTCGAAGCGGAGGAACGTTTCAGCCCGTGAAGGTAACCCTTGAGCGGCTCCCCGAGAGCCGCGTCCAGCTTGAAATCGAAGTCGACGAAGAGCGGCTCGAGCGGTCGCTCGATGCCGCCTACCGCCGCATCGCGAAGCGCAACCGCTTCCCCGGCTTCCGCCCCGGCAAGGCCCCCCGCGCCATCGTCGAGCGGGCATTCGGCCGCCAGGGCCTCATCCGCGAAGCCCTCGATGACCTCGTCCCCGATGTCTACAACGAGGCGATCGAAGCCGAGGACGTCCCGGCCATCGGCCAGCCCGAGCTCGAAATCGCCTCGCTCGAGCCGCTGCGCTTCAAAGCCATCGTGCCGGTCCGCCCCACCGTCGAACTGAACGACTACCGCAGCATCCGCGTTGAGCGCGAACCGGTCGAAGTCACCCCCGAAATGGTCGACCAGCAGCTCGAAGCGCTCCGCAAGCGCCACGCCACCCACGTCCCCGTCGACCGCCCCGTCCAGTGGAACGACATCCTCATCGCCGATGTCTCGGCTTCGATCGACGGCGAAGAGGTCCTGCGCGACGAAGGGGCCGAGTTCCAGCTCCGCGAAGGCGAGACGCTCTTCGTCGAAGGGCTTGCCGAAGCCTTCCTCGGCCTCGAAAAGGGCAAGTCCCGCACGTTCGATCTCACCTTCCCCGAGGACTTCCACATCGAGCGCTTCCGGGGCAAGACCGCTGCCTTCACCATCACCCTCCGCGAAGTGAAGGAAGAGCAGCTGCCCCCGCTCGATGACGAGTTCGCCCAGTCCATCAACGCCGACGAGTTCCCGACCCTCCAGGCCCTCCGCGAGCGCATCGAGGCCGACCTCCGCCGCACCCTCGAAGAGGCCGCCGAGAACCGCTTCCGCGCCGCCGCCGTTGATAAGCTCGTCGAAATCGCCACCATCGAATACCCGCGGATCCTTGTCGAACACGAAATCGACCACCTCATCCGCGACGCGATGGGCAACGACCGCCAGCAGTACCTGGCCTACCTCCAGACCATCGGCCGGACCGAGCAGGAGTTCCGCGAAACGTGGCGGGAAGCCGCCGAAACCCGCGTCAAGCGCTCTCTTGTCCTCGAAAAGCTCGCCGAAGCTGAAGGGATTACCGTTTCCGCCGAAGAGATAGAACAGGAGCTCGATTCGCTGGTCGCGCCCATGGGCGACGATGCCGAACGGTTCCGCCAGATGTTCGCCACCGATGAGGGGGTCGCCACTATCCGCCGCAACCTGCTCTCGCGGAAGACCCTCGAACGCCTTAGCGCCCTCGCCCGGGGCGAACTCCAGGAGGAACAGGCATGAACCAGCCCCCCAGCATCCACCCGCTCATCTACGACGTCATCCCCACCGTCATCGAGTCCGGTCCCCGCTCCGAGCGCGCCTTCGATATCTTCTCCCTCCTCCTCAAGGAGCGGATTGTCTTCCTCGGCACCCCGATCGATGACCAGGTCGCCAACCTGATTGTCGCCCAGCTCCTCTACCTCCAGCGTGAAGACCCCGAGCGCGATATCTCGCTCTACATCCACTCCCCCGGCGGCGTCATCACTGCCGGTCTAGCCATCTACGACACGATGCAGCTCATCGAGCCCGACGTCTCCACCATCGCCGTCGGGCAGACGGCCTCCATGGCCACCGTCCTGCTCTGCGCCGGCGCCAAGGGGAAGCGCTACGCCCTCCCCAACGCAACCGTCCACATGCACCAGGCCCTCGGCGGCGCCCGCGGCCAGGCCGCTGACATCGAAATCGCCGCGAAGGAGATCCTTCGCAACAACGAAATCATCCGGAACATCATCGCGAAACACACCGGCCAGCCCGTCGAACGCGTCGCCCACGACTTCGACCGCGACTTCTACCTCGACGCCGAAGGCGCAAAAGAGTACGGCTTCGTCGACGAACTCCTCCGCCCCGTGGCGGACAGCAAATAGCACCGAATAACGCAGAGGGGACACCACCGCCTTGGCCACCAACCGAACCAACCGCGTCCAGTACCATTGCTCCTTCTGCGGCAAGAGCCAGGACCAGGTCCGGCGCCTCATCGCCGGCCCCGGCGCCGTCTACATCTGCGACGAATGCGTCGACCTCTGCCGCGAAATCATCGATGAGGAGAACGGTCAGGCCGCGTCCGGTTCCGGCAGCCGCCAGGGCACCGTCACCGTCCAGAACGTCCCCCCGCCCCGCAAAATCTACGAACACCTCAACGAATACGTCATCGGCCAGGAGCAGGCCAAAAAAGTCCTCTCTGTCGCCGTCTACAACCACTACAAGCGCATCGGCCACAACAACGACGGCGACATCGAGCTCGAAAAGTCGAACATCCTCCTCGTCGGCCCCACCGGCGTCGGCAAGACCTACCTCGCCAAGACGCTCGCGAAGCTCCTCGACGTCCCCTTCTCCATCGCCGATGCCACTGCCCTCACCGAGGCCGGCTACGTGGGCGAGGACGTCGAGAACATCCTCCTCCACCTCATCCAGGCCGCCGACTTCGATATCCAGAAGGCCGAACGCGGCATCATCTACATCGACGAAATCGACAAGATTGCGCGCAAGGGCGACAACCCCTCGATCACCCGCGACGTCTCCGGCGAAGGCGTCCAGCAGGCCCTCCTGAAAATCATCGAAGGCTGCATCGCCAACGTCCCGCCCCAGGGTGGCCGAAAGCACCCCCACCAGGATTTCCTCCAGATCAACACCGCCAACATCCTCTTCATCTGCGGGGGCGCCTTCGAGGGCCTCGACAACATCATCGAAAAGCGCCTCACCCGCGACCACGTCCGCCTCGGCTTCCAGGCCGCCCAGCGCGGCTTCCGCGGGCAAAAGCGCAAAGATGAGCTCCTCGCCCACGTCACCCAGGACGACCTCCTCGAATTCGGCCTCATCCCCGAGTTCGTCGGCCGCCTCCCGATGGTCGTCGGCCTCCAGTCCCTCGACGAAGACGCTCTCGTCCGCATCCTGACAGAACCGAAGAACGCCCTCGTCAAGCAGTACCAGCGCTACTTCGCCATGGATGGCGTCGAACTCGTCTTCACCGACGACGCCCTCCGCGCCATCGCCGACCTCGCCATCAAGCACAAGACCGGCGCCCGCGGCCTCCGCACCGTCCTCGAAGAGACCCTCATGGACGTCATGTACGAAATCCCCGGCCGCACCGACATCAAGAAGTGCGTCGTCAACGCCGACTGCGTCGTCAACAAGACCCGGCCGCTCCTCCTTACCCGTGGCGGCCAGGCCGTCGACCTCTCAACCTCCGGCGAAGGCGTCCGAGAGCCGGCCTGAGCGAGCCCTGTTTGCCCAACCCTCCCGGCCGTGTGCTTCAATAGCACACCCGGAGGTTTGCCCGTGCTCACCCGCCTCGACCGCATCCAGCTCGTTGTCCGCGACCGCGCCGAAGCCGCCGAGCGCTTCGCCGCCCTCTTCGGCGCCCGCCGCCTCGCCGAAGACGCCTCGGCAGTCCTCGGCGCCCGCCGCACCACCCTCCAGGCCGGCGAGTCGCTCATCGAACTGCTGACGCCCTCGGGGCCCGGCCCCGCCCGGCAGTTCGCCGACCGCTGGGGCGAGGGGCTGTACGGCGTCGGCTTCGCCACGCCCTCCATCGAGGCCATGGCCGCCCGTCTCGACGCCAACCACGTTCCGTACACCATCGAACACGGCGCCCTCTATCTCCGCGAAGCCCCCTACGGCATGCCGGCCGTCATCGTCCAGGACGTTCCCCGCGAGCCGGTCGGCGATATCCGCTCCATCTACGAAGTCACCAACCCCGTCCCAGACTGGCGCGCTGCCGCCGACTACTACACCCGCATCTTCGGCCTCGAACCGGCCCACTTCTGCCCGATCCGCAGCGAGCTCTACGGCTATGAAGGCGTCCTCACCCTGTTCGACCCGCCCCACCGGCTCGACCGCATCGAAATCACCCAGACCTTCGGCGGCCGCGCCATGGACCGCTTCTTCCAGAAGCGCGGCCCTTCCCTCTACATGTGCTACCTCGAAACCGATGACGTGCCCATGCTCGAGGCCCGCCTCGGCGCGCTCGGCCTTCAGTACTCCCAGGCCGAGGGGCGCCCTCCCGGCACGAACATCTTCATCCATCCGAAGTCGCTCTTCGGCATGCTGGTCGGCGTCTCAAAAACCAACTTCGCCTGGCTCTGGAGCGGCCGCCCCGACCTCAGCGGCGCTCCCGAAGGCACCCCGCTGATCCATTGACCCCGCGAGCCTGCCCGTGAACCTCCGCCGACTCCTGCTCGTCCTCGGCCTGGTAGCGGTCAGCGCGAAGGGGCTTGCCGGCCGCCTCCAGCGCGCCGAAATCCAGGGCGAGAGCATGCGCCCCGCGCTCCGCCCCGGCGACTGCGTTGTCGCCGACCGCCGCGCCTACCGCACCCACCCGCCCCGCCCCGGTGACGTCGTCCTCGCCCACGACCCGCGGAACTTCGACCGCCTGCTCGTCAAGCGCGTGGCGCGCGTCCACGCCGACGGAGCCGTCGACCTCCGCGGCGACAACCCCGCCGCCAGTACCGACAGCCGCGAGTTTGGCGCCGTCCCGCCCTACCTCATCGAAGGCCGGGTCCTCGGCCGCTACTGGCCGTGGCCCTCCGTCGCAAGGCGCCGCAGCACCAGCGCGTCCGTCGGAAATGCCAGCTCCGGCGGCTGAGCCGGGTCGAACCACCCCAGCTCGCTCAGCTCCCCGTCCGCCGGCCGCAGCCGGCCGCCGGTCACGCGCCCCACGAACCAGATGCCCACGGTCAGCCGGTCCGGGTCATGGAAGTTCGAGTGCACGTCGTACACGCCTGCCAGCTCCACCTCGAGCCCTGTCTCCTCCCGGAACTCGCGGATTGCCGCGGCCCGCACCTCCTCCCCCCACTCGAGCCGCCCACAGGGGATGCACCACAACCCGGCACGGCGGCCGCCGGCCCGCCGCCCCAGCAGCACCCGCCCCTTCGCGTCCCGCACGATGACCGCCACACCGACGCCGGGGTAGCGCACCTCCCGGTAGCCGCACGAGGGGCACGGCGTCGTCGGGTCGACCGGACCGGAGCCCCGTTCGCACCCGCATTCCGGGCAGAACCTCCAGCCGCTCATGGCGCCGGCAGCCGCCCCTCCGCCCGCAGCCCTGCGAGCGCCATCAGCGCCGCTGTCGCCCGCTCGATGGCCGCCCCAAGTTCAGCATTCGCCGGTTCCGCGCCCTTTCCCCACTGATCCGCCGCCCGCGAGACCACCACATCCGGAACGCCCGCCACCGCACCGATGTGCCGCAGCACTCGCGTCACATCCGTCCCGCCCGGCTCGGCGTCACCCCCGGCAATCGCCACGACCAGGAACGGCTTCCCGCCGGCCTCCGGCGCGTCGATGAAGTCGAGCGCATTCTTCAGCCCGCCCGGCAGCGCCCCGTGATACGACGGCACCGCCACCACAAACCCGTCGGCCTCCCGGCACGCCGCCCGCCACGCTCCCACGGCCTCCGGGTACTGCCCCTCCGGGCGCCCGTCCAGCAGCGGCAGCTGCCCGATATCGAACGTCACACAGTCGGCCCCCAGCGATGCCAGCCGTCCCAGCGTGAACTGCAGCGCCCGGTCAGCCGTGCTGCCGGGCCGAATCGCCCCGTTGATGCCAAGTATCCGTACCATGCCGCGAAGCCTACGCCGCCGGCGCCGCCCGGGCGAGCCGCGCTACACTGCCCCCATGGTGCGCATCGCCGTCGTCGGCTCGCTCATGATGGACCTCGTCGTTCGCGCACCGCGCCCTGCGCTCCCCGGCGAATCCCTCATCGGCCGCTCCTTCAGCACCTTCGTCGGCGGCAAAGGCGGCAACCAGGCCACCGCCGCCGCCCGCCTCGGCGCGCAGGTCACCATGGTCGGCGCCGTCGGCCGCGACTCCTTCGGCGATACCATCCGCGCCAGCCTCGCCGCCGCGGGCATCGATACCCGCTTCGTCCGCCAGCTCGACCACGAAGGGACCGGAGTCGCCGTGCCCGTCGTCTTCGATGACGGCAGCAACCTCATCTACGCCCTCCCGCGCGCGAATCTCGCCCTCGCTCCTGCCGACGTCGAAGCCGCCCGCGACGCCATCGCCGCCGCCGACCTCCTCCTTGTCCAGTTCGAAGTCGCGCCCGAGGCCACCCTCACCGCCCTCCGCATCGCCCGCGCCGCCGGCCGCCGGGCGCTGGTCAACCCCGCGCCGGTCGCGCCGCACCCGCCGGAAGTCTTCCGCCTTGCCGACCTCCTCGTCCCGAACGAGGTCGAGGCCGCCGCGCTCTCCGGCCTGCCCGCTGCCGACCCCGCCGCCCAGGCCGCGGCGCTCCGCGACCTTGGGCCGGCCGCCGTCATCCTCACCCTCGGCGAGCGCGGCGCCTTCGTGCTGGCCCCCGAAGGGCACGCCTCCGTCCCCGCGCCCGCGGTCAATGCGGTCGACACCGTCGGCGCCGGCGATGCCTTCTGCGGCGCGCTGGCCGTCCGCCTCGCCTCCGGCGACCCCCTCCCGGACGCCGCCGCATTCGCCTGCCGGGCCGCAGCGCTCGCCTGCACCCGCCCCGGCGCCGCTGCCTCGCTGCCCACCCTCGCTGAGGTCGAAGATTTAACCTCCCGGTTGCCCGCCTGATGGGAACCTTTGCCGTCGCGTCGGCGTTTCGCCTTGAAGATGGTGATCGCGGCACGGATACTGGGAGACGCCCCGGGGTCCCAGCTTGAGCGTTCAACAGCGTTTCTGCCCCCTCTGCGAGCGCGCCTTCGAAGATGGCGAAGCGGTGCTCCGCTGCACTGGCTGCGGCGTTCTCCACCATCCCGGCTGCTGGGTCGCCAACAACGGCTGCGCGACCCGCGAACCGCACCAGTCCTCGCCGCAGGCGATGGCCTACGGCGGCGCTGGCCGGCCGCCCGGCGAACCGGCCCCCCATCCCGGCGAGGGCACCCGCGTCGCGCCGCCCCCGCCCCCGCCGCCGCCCGCGGGGCCGCTCCCGTCCGGGCCGCAAGGTTCCGAACCCGAACCCGTCATCGGCACCACCTTCGTTCGTCGGCAGCTCCCCGAAGACGTCGCGCCTCCGGTCGGCAGCGGTCCGCGCCGGTACCAGCCCCCGCGCGACGAGCCCCTTCCGCGCAAACCCCTGCCGCGCATCTACGAACGCCACCGCTGGCTCGCCTACTGGTACATCCCTCTCGCCGTGCTCCTCGCCGCCGGGGTCGCCTTCGGCATCATCTGGGCCGCCGGGCGCCTCACCGGCAGCGAGCCCGCAAGCCCCGGCCCCTCCCCGACCGCGGCCCCGGCCGCGTCGCCCACGCCCACCGCGCCGGCCTTCAGCACCCCGGCGCCCACCGGCTCCCCGGCCCTGCCCACGCCCCCGGCCACCGCCTCCGTCGGGCCCGGCCGGTTCACCGCCGGCCAGCGCCTCGTCGTCACCGGCACCGGCGATTGCCTGAACGTCCGCACCAATCCCGGCACAGAAAACGACGCCATCGTATGCCTGCAGGATGGCGCCGAGGTCCGCGTTACCGGCGGACCCCAGCAGGCCGGGAACTTCACGTGGTGGAAAGTTCAAACCACGCTGGGTGAAGGATGGGCGGTCGAAAACTACCTCACACCGGCGCCCTGATCGCGCCTCTGCTCGCAGCCCTCGCCCTGGTCACCAGCGGCTGTGGCTGCGGCACCGCCGTCGACATCGTTCCCCCGTCCGAAACGCCGGCGCCCACGGTCACCCCCACGCCGGCGCCGACCCCCTCCCCCACGCCTGACCCCATCGGCCCGCAGCCGCGCGATATCGCTGAAGCCCGCCAGGCCTTGGAGCGGCTGCAGCGCACCACCGGGCCGTGCAGCCCCACGGTCGTTGAGCGCTGGGGCCTCTCCTGCATCGAGGCCGACATCGACGGCGACCTCGCCCCCGACTCCGCCATCCTCCTTCCGCTGCCCCAGCCCGCACCGGTCGGCCCCTACCCCGGCGTCGTCTTCGTCAGTCTCACCACGGCCCCCGGGTTTGTCGCCCTGTCGCCGCCCGGCGCCGCCGACACCTCCATTCTCGGCCGCGCCATCTTCTCGGTGGCCGACCGCGACGGCCGCCCGCGCCCTGAGGTCGCCTTCCTCGAGAACTTCTGCACGGCCACCCGCTGCGCCACCCTCGTTCGCGTCTACACGTGGGACGGTACCACCTGGCGCGACATCGGCCCCGCCGACCAGGGCATCACCGGCGTCGACCGCGTCGCCTTCGAGGGCGCCGGCGCGTCCACCGCCATCGTCATCCACGCCGCTCCTTCGAGCAGCCTCGCCGCAGGCCCCACCCGCGGCGGGACCTATCGCTACACCCTCTCCGGCGGGAGGTTCAGCGCGCTCAGGGTCGACCTCGACCGGCCCGTGTTTCTCTTCCACGCCATCCTCGATGCCGATGACCGCTTCGCCCGCGGCGAATGGGAGGCCGCCATTGCCGCCTACGAAGCTGCCATCGCCGACCGCAACCTCCGCGACTGGAAGGCCGAAAATGGCCGCGGCGACTCCCGCGAGGCGCTCGTTACCTACGCCCTCTTCCGCATCGCCGTAGCCACTGCCGCCTCAGGCGCTGACCCCAATCCCGCCATCGACCGGGTCATCCGCGAGGGGCGCGAGCAGGTCTTCCTGAACGCCGCCGAGGCCTTCCGCAAGGGTTATCAGGAGCGCGGGTCCGTCGTCGGCGGCTGCCTCGAAGCGACCCGCTACCTCGCCACCACCGGACCCGGCATCGACACCCCCGGCTACGTCCAGCGCCTGCTCGACCACGGCTACGCCAACCCCCAGTACACCTACCGGGACATCTGCCCGCTCTGAGCCTTTCGGGCGACCGGAGGCCCTACAGCAGCAGCCGCCGCAGGTTCGCCATCTCGATCGCTGCCAGCGCCGCCTCTTCGCCCTTGTGCCCGTCCTTCCCGCCGGCCCGCGACAGCGCCTGCTCCACCGTGTCGACCGTCAGCACCCCGAAAATTACCGGCACGCCCGTCTCCTGGGCCGCCTGCCGGATGCCTTCGGCCGCTCCGCCGGCCACGTATTCGAAATGCGCCGTCTCGCCGCGGATCACCGCCCCGAGGCAGACCACCGCGTCATACCGTCCCGAAGCCGCCGCCCACTTCGCTGCGGTCGGCAGTTCGAATGCACCCGGCACCCACGCCACCGTGACATCCCCATCGGCGAGGCCCCGCTCGCGCAGCACCGTCTCCGCGCCTTCGAGCAGCCGCCGGGTCACGAACTCGTTCCACCGCGAGACCACCACGCAGACGCGCAGCCCGGCCCCGTCGAGCGTCCCCTCCAGCACCCGGCTCACGAGCCGCCCTCGACAACGAGCGACTCCAGCCCGTCCAGCAGGTGCCCCATCCGCTGCCGCTTCGTCTCCAGGTAGCGGATATTGTGCGGGTTGGGCGTTGTCACAATCGGTACCCGCTCGACCACCTCGAGCCCGTACGCCTCCAGCCCTGCCCGTTTCGCCGGGTTGTTCGTAATCAGCCGCATCTTGCTCACGCCGATGTCCCGCAGGATCTGCATCCCGATGCCGTAATCCCGCCGGTCGGCCGGGAAGCCCAGCGCAAGGTTGGCGTCGACCGTATCCAGCCCCCGCTCCTGCAGCTCATAGGTCCGCAGCTTGTTGTGCAGCCCGATTCCGCGGCCCTCCTGCCGCATATACAGGAAAACGCCGCCCTCCTCGGCGATCATCCGCAGCGCCTTCTCCTTCTGCTCACCGCAGTCGCACCGCAGCGACCCGAACACATCCCCTGTCACGCACTGGTCGTGCACCCGCACCAGCGTCGGCCTGTCCGGGTCAATCTCCCCCTTGACCAGCGCGACGTGCTCGTCCGGCTGCCCCTCCGCCTTGTACCCGAGGATCATCATCTCCCCGTACGGCGTCGGGAGCCGCGTTTCCGCGACCCGCGTCACCAGCCGCTCCGTCCGCAGCCGGTACCGGATGATGTCGTTCACCGTGACGATCCGCAGGCCGTGCCGCCGCGCAAACCGCTTCAGGTCCGGCATCCGCGCCATCTGCCCGTCCATCTTCATGATTTCGCAGATGACCGCTGCCGGGTACAGCCCTGCCAGCTTTGCCAGGTCGACGCTTGCCTCCGTCTGGCCCGCGCGCACCAGCACCCCGCCCTTCCGCGCCCGCAGCGGGAACATATGCCCCGGCCGCGCAAGGTCCTCAGGCTTGGTCGCCGGGTCGATCAGCACCTGCACCGTCCGCGCCCGGTCCGCCGCGCTGATGCCCGTCGTTACCCCGGTCCGCGCCTCGACCGAAACCGTGAACGGCGTCCCAAAGCCGGAGGTATTCGAGCGCGGGTCCACCATCAGCGGGAGCTGAAGCTGGTCGCACCGCTCCTCCGTCAGCGAGCAGCAGATGAGCCCCCGCCCGTACTTCGCCATGAAGTTGATGTGCTCCGGCGTCACGAACTGCGCCGCAATGCACAGGTCTCCTTCGTTCTCCCGGTCTTCGTCGTCGGTGATGATGACAAACTTCCCGCGCCGGTACTCTTCGATCGCCTCCGGCACCGTCGCCATCACCGGGTCGCGCTCCGTCATTGCCCCGCCTCCTGTGCTCGCGCCTCGAGCAGCGCGTCAACGTACCGCGCCAGGATGTCCGTCTCCAGGTTCACCCGGTCGCCGGGCTTGCGGCCGACCAGGTTCGTGTGCTCCTGCGTGTACTGCACCAGCGAGACCGAGAAGCTTTCCGCGTCCTTCGCGATGATGGTCAGGCTGATGCCGTCGATGCACACCGGCCCCTTCACCACCATGTACTTCAGCAGCTCCTTGGGCGCCCGGATCCGCACGATCACGGCATCCCCCTCCGGCGTGAACGATTCGATCGTCCCGGTTCCCTCCACCACCCCGCGGACAATGTGCCCGCTCAGCCGGTCGGTCGGCCGGCACGACCGCTCGAGGTTCACCCGGTCGCCCGGCCGCAGCTCCCCGAGATTGCTCCGCCGGTAGGTCTCCGGCATCAGGTTCGCAAAAAACGTATCCCCGTCGATCGACGCAACCGTCAGGTCGACGCCGTTGACGGCGATCGAATCCCCCAGCTTCGCGTCCTGCAGAACGAACGGCGCCCTGATGCGCAGCGTCCCCTCGCCCGCCTCAACCACCTCGCCGACTTCTTCGATGATCCCCGTGAACATCAGGCGCCCCTCCCGCTCGCGGCGCCCCTCCAGCCTGCTGGACCCCTCATGGCTCGTGCCCCGGTGCAGTGATACCGATCTCCCCGGGGCAGGCGCACACATCGGCGTACGCCGAAACCCGCCGCACGCAACGCGCAGCGAAGTCCCTGTTCTCTCCCATCCGGACTTTCACCGTCGGCCCCGGGATTCCACCGGGTCAGCCCCTCGCCGCGGCTGCGCCGAGGGGGTCGCGGGCTCTCACCGCCGGTGGGGAATTGCACCCCGCCCCGAGAACATCACCCCTATCGTTCGCTTTACGCAAAAGGTTGTCAAGGCTCGTCGCCGCTGCCCCTGCCCGGGCGCCGCAGCCCCCGCTCGGTCAGCTTCACCAGCACGTCGTAGGTCGCGTACGCATCCGCCAGCGCCCCGTGCTCCCCCATCCGCCCGATGCCCAGCCGGTCCGCCACATGCCCGAGGTTGAACCGGTCGACTTCGCCGTTGCCGCGGAGCAGCGCCCGCGCAATCACCTGCACATCCAGTGCCGCCAGCGCGAACGGCCACGGAGACCCCAGCGCACGGAACGCCTCCGCGAGGAAGGCGAGGTCCTGCGCCATCCCCCAGCCGGCGACCACCGCATCCCGTCCTACCGCCGCGAAGCGCTCCATCGCCGCCTCGAGGTCGAGCGCGGTCTTCCACGCCTTCGGGGAATACCCCACCACCTTCAGCGCCGCGGGCACCGCATTTCCGATCCGCCGCGGGCGCACCCGCGCGCTCCACGCCTCCTCCTCGGGCAGCCCCGGCACAAGCGCGGCCCGCACGCCCCCGATGTCGAGGATTTCGTGCACCTGCGGGTTCGGCCCCGACATCTCGAGGTCGACCACGAACAGGGCCGTTACCCCCTCGAGCAGCTCCTGCCCGGCCGGCTCGCCGGTCAGCCGTCCCTCCGCGTCAAGCCGCCGCAGCCCGAGGCCAAGGAGCGAATGGAGCGCCTCCACTGCCTACACCCTCCGGAGCTCCCGGCTCCCCAGGGTCAGCGCAAGCGTGAGCGCGGCAGCCGCCATCATCCACCAGAACACCGTGTGGGGCGCACCCCAGCGGTCGATCATCGCGCCCATCAGCAGCCCGGCGAACGGCGTCATTCCCCACGTCATCGTCTGCAGTGCCACCACCCGAGAGCGGAACTCCGGCGCCGCCTTCATCTGCATAAGCGAGGCGTTGAACGCTGCGTAGATGCTGTGGAATACCCCCGCCACCACGAGCGCCCCTACCGCCAGCCACAGCTCCCGCATGAACGTGAACGAGGCCACCGAGAGGCAGTACAGCAGGCACGACCACATCATCGGGGGACCGAGCCGCTGCCGGTTCGAGGTTGCCGCCACAATCGCGCCCCCTGCCAGCGACCCCAGCCCGACAGCCCCGGCAAGGAACCCGTACGCCTCCGCTCCCTCGTGCAGCACGTCCTTCGCGAACAGCGGCAGGAAGCTGACATACGGGTAGACCAGCACGCTCGGGAGCACCGCCATGCCCACAATCAGCGCCATCCGCCGGTCGCGCACCACGTACGCAATCCCCCGCGCCACGCTCACAAAGGCGTTCTCCTTCGCCTCCGCCAGCTCCGGTTCGAACCGGCGCAGCCGTGCTGTCAGCACCAGCGACACCACGAGGCAGCCCGCCTGCACCTCGAACGTCCCCTCCGTGCCGATGAGCCCGATGAGCGCACCGCCGATCGCCGGGCCGATAACCCGCATGGCGTTTCCGCCGAGCGCATTGAGCGCCACGGCGTTGGTCATCTCCTCCGGCCCGACCGAGTCGAAGACCAGCAGGCTCCGGATCGGGCCTGCAAGCGCCTCAACAATCCCCGCCAGCGCTGCCAGCACGTAGACCATCCATAGCTCGATCCGCCCCGTCGAAACCAGCACCGCCAGCAGCACCGCGATGACGGCGCTCACCGCTGTATAGAGCATCAGCAGCCGCCGCCGCTCCTGCCGCCCCGCGATCACGCCCCCGAACGGCGAAACCAGCACCAGGAACGCCCCGCGCAGCAGCGCCACAATCGCCAGGTTCGTCGCCGAGCCGCCGAGGTCGTGCACCACCAGCCAGCCCTGGCCGATCGTCTGCACCCACGACCCGACCTGCAGCGCCATGGTCGAAGCCAGCAGCACCCGGAAGTCCCGGTGCCGCAGCGACGCCAGCGGCCGCCCGGGCGCAGTCAGTCCGCCCGCACGGGGCCTCCGTTCGGCTGCAGGGAGCGCAGGGGACGCCAAGCGAGAGCTCCGGGCGCAGGGGCGCCCTGTCGTTCGATCCTGCACAATCATCGCCCAACGCTCCACCCGGGCTTTCCCCGACCCGCCCCCTTCACCCTGCTACGATCGAACCATCACCCCGGGAGTTCCCCACATGCCCGACCCTGCTGCCGTTGCGCTCCAGTTCTTCCGCGAGCGCTTCGCCATCGACCCCGCAGTCACCTCCGCGCTCCTCTCCGTCGCGCTCTCCCGCGGCGGCGATTTCGCCGAGCTGTACTTCGAACACCGCACCAACAGCGCCATCACCTGGGAAGACCAGCAGGTCAAGACTGCCACCCGCACTGTCTCCCAGGGCGTCGGCATCCGCGTCGTCCGCGGCGACGCCATCGGCTACGCCTACACCGAATCCTTTGAATTCGAGGCGATGCGCCGCGCCGCGGAGACCGCCGCCCGCATCTGTGCCGGCGAGCGCACGCCCCCGCCCATCGACGCCACCCCCTTCCTGGTCGGCACCAGCTACTACGAGTTCGACCATCCCCTGGTCGCCGAACCGGCCGCCGCCAAGGTCGCCCTCCTCGAACGCGCCGACCGCGCTGCCCGCAGCTACGACCCCAGCATCGTCCGCCTCGACGCCTCTATCGGCGACGAGCTGAAGTACATCCTCATCGCCCGCAGCGACGGCAAGATCATCGGCGACGTCCAGCCCCTCATCCGCTTCAACGTCTCCGCCCTCTCGCAGCGCGGCGAGAGCCGCCAGGTCGCCCGCCAGGGCGGCGGCGGCCGCATGGGCATCGAATACTTCGAGCAGGTCACCACCCCCGAAGCCCTCGCCCGCGAGGCGGCCCGCCAGGCCGTCCTCCAGCAGGACGCCGCCGAGGCCCCCGCCGGCACCCTCCCCGTCGTCCTCGCCGCCGGCGATAGCGGCGTCCTCCTCCACGAAGCGGTCGGCCATGGCCTCGAAGCCGATTTCAACCGGAAAGGCACGAGCAACTACACCGGCCGCATCGGCCAGCCCGTCGCCAGCCCCCTCGTCACAGTGGTCGATGACGGGACCATCGCCGCATCCCGCGGCTCCATCAACGTCGACGACGAAGGCAACCCCAGCACCCGCAACGTCCTCATCGAGAACGGCATCCTCCGCGGCTATCTCCACGATGAAATCTCCGCACGCCACTTCGGCGTCGCGCCCTCCGGCTCCGGGCGCCGGCAGACCTTCAAGGACTACATCATGCCCCGCATGACCAACACCTTCATGCTCCCCGGCGACGACACCCCGGAGGACATCATCCGCAGCGTCGACCGCGGCATCTACGCCGTCTCCTACTCCGGCGGACAGGTCAATATCTCCAACGGCGACTTCGTCTTCTCTGTCACCGAGGCCTACCTCATCGAGAACGGCCGCATCACCACTCCGCTCAAGAACGTCATGCTGATCGGCAACGGACCTGACGTCCTCTCGAAAGTCACCCGCGTCGCCAACGACTACCGCCTCTCCGACGGCCGCTGGACCTGCGGCAAGGATGGCCAGTCCGTCCCCGTCGGCGTCGGCATGCCGACGGTCCTCGTCTCCGGCATCACCGTTGGGGGCACGAAGCTGTGACCGCCCGCGCTGCCGAAGGCATCTCCGCCCTCGACCTTGCCCGCCGCGCCGTCCAGCTCGCCCGCCGGGCCGGCGCAGAGCAGTGCGACGCCATCGTCGTCGCCGGCAGCGAAAGCACCGTCGCGGTCCGCCTCGGCGAGGTCGAGAAGCTCATCGAGGCCGGCTCCCTCGGGCTCGGCCTCCGCGTCATCATCGGCGGCCGCACCGCCGTCTGCTCCACCTCCGACCTCTCCCCGGCCGCCCTCGAGCAGTTCGCCGCCGAAACCGTCGAACTCGCCGCCATCAGCGCCCCCGACGAATTCGCCGGCCTCCCCGACCCCTCCCTCTTCGGCCGCCCGGCCGATGCCGCCGCCCTCGGCCTCTACGACGAGCGCATCGAAGCGCTCTCCACCGACGAGAAAATCCGTCTCGCCCTGGCCGCCGAAGCCGCCGCGCTCGCCTCCGACCCCCGCATCACCAACACCGACGGTGCCTCGCTCTCCACCCACGTCGGCGAGGTCGCGCTCGTCAACTCCCTCGGCTTCGAAGGGAGCTACCCGGCCACCTCCATTTCCCTCGCGGTCGAAGCCATCGCCGACGATGCCGAGGGGAAGAAGCGCAACGGCTACTGGTTCTCGGCCGAGCGCTCGCTCTCCCGCCTCGTCGACCCGGAGGAGGTCGGCCGGACCGCCGCCCGCCGCGCCGTCGACCAGCTCGGAGCGCGCAAGCCGGCAACCACCCGCGTGCCCGTCGTCTTCGAGCCGATGATGGCCGTCTCCCTCCTTCGCCACCTCGCCGGCTGCGCCACCGGCGATGCCCTCTACCGTGGCGCCACCTTCCTCGCCGGGCGCGAAGGTCAGCCCCTCGCCTCCCCCCTTGTCACCATCGTCGATGACCCGCGTCTCCCCGGCCGGTTCGGCACCCGGCCCTTCGATGGCGAAGGCGTCGCAACCCGCCGCAACGTCCTCGTCGAAACCGGGACCTTCCGCGGCTTCCTCTTCGACTGCTACACCGCCCGACGCCTCGGGCGGACCACCACCGGCAGCGCGTCCCGCAGCCTCGAATCCGCGCCGTCGCCCTCGGCCTCAAACCTCGTGCTACAGCCCGGCACGCTCACCCCTGCCGAAATCCTCGCCGGCATCCCGGAAGGGCTCTACGTCACCGCCCTCATGGGCGCCGGGTTCAATCCCGCGACGGGCGACTACTCCCGCGGGGCAGCTGGCTTCTGGATCGAAAACGGCCAGCTCGCCTACCCCGTCACCGAGGTCAACATCTCCGGCAACCTGGCCGCCATGCTGGCCGATATCGACGCGGTCGGGAGCGACCTCACCTGGTTCGGCTCGGCCGCCGCGCCCACCGTCCGTATCCGCGAGATGACCGTCTCCGGCCGCTGAGGCGCCCTACCGCACGGCCACCTGCGCCTGCCCCCTGGCGATGACCCAGTACGCAACGCCCGGCCGGAGCTGCCCCAGCGTGTTCAGGTAGCCCGGCATGCCCGGCAGGTACCGTTTCCAGGTCCCCGTGGCCGGGTCCCACTCGTAGACCACCGCCACCTGGCTGCCCGGCCCGAACACCTCCGCCGGCGAAACCGGGCTCCCCGGCCACGCCACCAGGTTTGCTCCCGGCGAAAGCGGCAGCGACGGGGCGCCGCCGTTCCCCTGCCGCTGCGTCGGCGTGGCCGTCGGCGAGGGGGTTGCCGTCGGCGTCGGGCTCGCCTGCCGCGGCGTCGGGGTCGCCGTCGGCGGCAGCGGTGGCTGCGTCGGCGTCGCGGTCGGCTGCCCCTGCCCGCCGTTCCCGCCCGCCGGCGTCGGCGTGGCGGTGGGCGGCAGCGGTGGCTGCGTCGGCGTCGCCGAAGGAGAAGGCGACGGCGACGGAGAAGGCGAGGGCGATGGTGTCACCGGCGTGTTCGTCGGCGTTGGGGTGTTTGTGCTCGTGGGCGTCGCTGTCGGCGTGTTCGTCGGCGTGGCTGTCGGCTGGCTTGCGCCGCCGCCGCCCGTGCCGTCGTTCGTCGCCCCGAAGTTCGTCGCCCAGTACCACCCGTACGGTGAACCCGCCCGGTAGTACCGCGCAATGCCGATCTGCTGGTAGTACCCGGTCAGCATGTTCTGGTTGTGCCCCGGCGAGTTCCGCCACGCGTCGAATGCGGCCTGCGCCGTCGACCAGCTCGAACCGGCCGCAAGGTTCTCGCCCGCCCCCGACGGGTAGCCGCAGTCAATCGCCCGCTGGTACGGCGACCGCCCGAAGCTGTCCGTGTGCGAGAAGTATCCCTTCGTCGCCATGTCCTCGACCATCCACGCTGCGGCCCGGTTCAGGTTCGTCGAAATCGACAGCGGCCCCAGTCCGTGCTGCGCCCGGTACTGGTTGATCAGCGTGAGAAACGCCTGCTCCTCGCTGTCCAGCGCATCATGCGTCACCGAGCAGTTGGTCAGAGCGTCCGCGCGCTGCCCGGCCCCCATCGTGAGCGAGAGCCCGGCCAGCAGCGCGCCCAGCAGCGTCGCCGCCAGCGGAAGTGTCGAACGTCGAACCCCAGCAGCCATGTCATCCCCCCGGCCCGCACCTGCGAGACGGGCCCACTGGGGAATTCGGCGGTCAAAGGGGGCCAGCCGGTGAACGCCGCGTGGAACCGCCGGGAACGATGGGGGCGCCGCCCCGCCTCTCCCTGCCGATCAGCCGCCCGCCGCCTGCCGCCGCTCGAAGTCCGCGATTGCTGCCTTCAGGGCATCCGCCGCCAGCACGCTGCAGTGCACCTTGTCGCGCGGGAGCCCGCCCATCGCCTCGGCGATCGCCTCCCGAGTCAGCTCCCGCACCTGACCGAGAGTCCACCCCCGCACCAGCTCGCTGGCGAACGAACTCGTCGCAATCGCCGCCGGGCAGCCGCGCGTCTGCCAGCGCACGTCCGTCACCCGGCCTTCAGCCACGCGGATCATCACGGTCATCCGGTCGCCGCACACCGGGTTCGCCCGCTCGCCGATTCCATCCGGGTCCTCGAGGATCCCGGCGTTGCGCGGGTGCTCGAAATGGTCCCGCACCAGCTCGGAATAGCCCGGCATCCCTCTGCCCCTCCGGCCTCGATCCTACCGGTGCGCCACCAGCACCGCGAATGCGGCCGCCGTGAAGCCTGCCACCGCCAGCAAAAGCTGCGGGTCCGTGAACAGCACCCGGTCCGGAGCATCCGCCTGCCGCGGCCCGCTCATCAGCAGCAAAAACCTGAACAGGCCGAACGCCACGAACGGGATGGTCAGCGCCATCGACCCGTCGTCCGGCACCCGCGCCGATTCAATCGTGTACAGCGAATAGCTGAGCAGCGCCCCGGCAGCGCTCACCCCCAGCATCAGCTCCAGCACCTCCGCGTTGTAGGCGGCCAGCGATGGCCGGTGGCGCGCGGCCTCGGCCCCCAGCTGCCGGAACTCCGCCCACCGCTTTGTTGTCGCGAAGAAGAACGCCGCGAAGCTCGAACACACGTACAGCCACGGGCTGATGTCGACCTCGATCGCCGCCGCGCCGCTCACCGCCCGCCCCACAACCCCCGCGCTGAGCAGCAGGATGTCGAGGATCGCCACCCGCTTCAGCCCCAGCGAGTAGAGCGTCATCGCTCCGAGGTACCCGGCCAGCACCAGCCCCGCGGCGCCGTCGAGCGCGGCAGCACCGGCGACCCCCGCCGCGCCCAGCACCACGGCCGCGGCCACCGCCGTCCGCGGTGAGACGGCCCCGCGGGCAATCGGCCGGAACCGCTTCCGCGGGTGGAGCCGGTCGGCCTCCCGGTCGCGCACGTCGTTCACCAGGTAGGTCGCCGATGCCGCCAGGCACCACAGCCCGAACACCACCAGCGACCGCCACAGCAGCGGCCACCACGTTCCCGGGTCGCCCGGTGTCCACGCCTCCCCCGCGCTGAACACGAACGCCGCAAACACCACCGCATTCTTCGGCCACTGGTACGGCCGCATCGCCGCGACCAGCGCAGGCAGCCCCTGGCCCTGCCGCCGGGGCTCCGCGCTCACGCCCGCTCCTTCGCGATGGCCGCCCACTGCCCGCCGATCGCGTTCGCCAGCGCCGCGAGGGACGCTGCGAACACGGCGTTCGGTGCGCCGGCAGCCGCCCAAACTGTCTCGAACCGCCGCAGCGAGTCGTCGATGACCACATCAGCCGGCCGCGGCCAGCCGACCGGCGCCACACCGCCCACCTCGTAGCCGGTGTGCTGCCGCACCTCCTCCGCGGTGCCCATCTTCAGCCGCTTCCGGCTCACGCCCAGGATCTCTGCCAGCGCGGCCGTGTCGACCTGCCGGTCTCCGGCCATCAGCACCATCGTCGGCCGCCCATCGGCAAGGAAGAACAGCGTCTTGATGATCTGCCCCGGGGCGCAGCCCACCGCCGCGGCAGCCTCCTCGGCAGTCGCCGTGCTCTGCGGAAAGGTCCGCACCTCCGCCGGGAGGCCCAGCGCCGCGAGCGCCGCCGCCACCCGCTCCGGCGGCGTCATCCCCGGCCCTCCAGCGCCCGCCGCGCCGCCTTCACCGTATTCACCAGCAGCATCGCCACGGTCATCGGCCCCACACCGCCGGTGTAGGGCGTCACCCACGACGCCACCTCCCGCACGTCGAGCGTCGCATCGCCGACCAGCCGGTAGCCGCTCGGGCGGTCCGGTGCGTCCACCCGGTTCACCCCCACGTCGATCACCACAGCGCCCGGCTTCACCATCTCCTTCGTGAGCGTGCCGGCCCGCCCCGCCGCCACCACCACAATGTCCGCACGCCGCGTATGCTCGGCCAGGTCCGGCGTCGCCGTGTGGCAGATCGTCACGGTGGCGTTGCCGCCCCGCGTCTTGTTCGAAAGCAGCACCGCCAGCGGACGTCCCACCAGCGTGCTCCTCCCGATGACCACCACGTGCTTGCCCGCCGGGTCGTTCCCGGTCCGGAGCAAGAGCTCCACCACGCCGTGCGGCGTGCACGGGATCGCCCCGCCGAGCTCCCCCCGCAGCAGCTTGCCGAGGTTCACCGGGTGAAGCCCGTCGGCGTCCTTCGCCGGGTCGAGCGCGTCGATCACCGCCAGCTCGTTCACCTGCGGCGGCAGCGGGAGCTGCGGCAGGATCGCGTGAAATCGCGGGTCGGCGTTCAGCTGCCGGACCAGCGCAATCACCTCGTCCTGCGTCGCTGTCGCCGGCAGCCGGAAGGTCTCCGAGAAGATGCCCGCCTCGGCGCACGCCTTCGTCTTCATGGAGACATAACTAATCGAGGCGGCGTTGTCTCCCACGATGATCGCGGCGAGCCCCGGCGTCACCCCCGCCTCCCGCAGCGCCGCAGCCTCCCGTGCGACCTCCGCCCGGATCTCGGCCGCAATCGCAGCCCCGTCAATCAGCTTCGCTGGCATGCGCGTAGCGTATCGGGGAACCCCGCTCCGGGCCAAAATCCCGGGCCTGCATCCGATGCCCGGCGCGCAATCGGCCGCGCTCGCGTACGATCCGCTCCAGCCTTGCAGCCAGCATCATCCTGCTCCCGGGGTCGCCCATGCCCGACGACACGCCCGCGCAGCGCCCGCGCAAGTTCGCCCACGGCATCGACGTCATCGAAACCCACCGCATCGCCGACGTCATCGCCCGCCACGGCGACCGCTTCCTCAACCGCGTCTACACGCCCGATGAGCTCGCCCACTGCCGCGGCCGCATCCCCGAACTCGCCGTCCGCTTCGCCGCCAAGGAGGCCGTCATGAAGGCGCTCGGCACCGGCATCCGCGGTGTCGGCTGGAAGGACATCGAAATCCTCCCCAACCGCCGAGGCAAGCCCCTCGTCTTCCTCTACGGCCGCGGCGCCAGGCGCGCCGAGGAGATCGAACTCCGCGGCCTCGAAGTCTCCATGACTCACCTCGCCGACCTCGCCATCGCCTCCGTCGTCGGCGAACGCGCCCTCACCGAGGCCGAAGACACCCCCCGGCGCGGCGACAGCGCCCTCCGCCTCATCCGCGAGAAAGGCCTCCGATGAAACTCGTCACCGCCGCCGAAATGCGCCAGCTCGAAGCCGCCGCCATCGCTGCCGGCTCCTCCGAGGCCCAGCTTATGGAGGAAGCCGGCCTCGCCGTCGCCCAGGAATCCTGGATGCTCCTCGGCACCCTCGAGGGCCGCCGCATCCTCGTCCTCGCCGGCCCCGGCAACAACGGCGGCGACGGCCTCGTCGCTGCCCGCCACCTCTACGACTGGGGCGCCGAGGTCGCCGTCTACTTCCCGAAAGGCCACCGCGACGCATCCCGCCTCGAGGAGCTTCGCGCTCGCGAGATCCCCCTCCTCATGGGCGACGACGACCCCGAGGGCCGGCAGCTCGCCGCCCAGCTCGCCGCCGCCGACCTCGTCATCGACGCCCTGCTCGGCATCGGCCAGCGCCTCCCCCTCGACCCCGCCGACCCCATCGCCCGGGCCCTCGCCGCCCTCGCCTCCACCCGCTCCTCCTACCAGCCGCCCAAAATCGTTGCCGTCGATGTCCCCACCGGCCTCGATTGCGATACCGGCGCCGTCGACCCGCTGCTCGTCCGCCCTGACATCACCGTCACCTTCGGCCTGCCGAAGGTCGGCATGTACCAGCTCCCCGGGAGCGATGCCGTCGGCCGCGTCCAGGTCATCGATATCGGCATCCCGAAAGACGCCGTCGACGCCGTACCGCTCGAACTCATCACCTCCCGCTGGGTTCGCCAGCACCTGCCGGCCCGGCCTGCCGACGCCAACAAGGGCACGTTCGGCCGCGTCCTCGTGGTGGGAGGCTCCAACCGCTACCGGGGCGCCGTGGCCCTCGCTGCGGCCGGCGCCTACCGCGCCGGCGCGGGCCTCGTCACCATCGCCACGCTCGAAGACCTCGCCCGCGACCTCGCGGCAGCGATCCCCGAGGCCACCTGGCTCCCCCAGCCGGCCGGCCCCGACGGCTCCCTCCCCGGCGAGGCCGCAATCCTCCTCCGGGCGGAGTGGGCCGCCGCCCGCGCCGCCGTCATCGGCCCTGGCCTCTCGCTCACCGACGATACCCGCGCCTTCACCTGGGCCGCACTCCCCGACACCGCCGACTGCGCCGGCGGCGTCGTCGTCGATGCCGACGCGCTCAACGCCCTCGCCGCCATGGACGACGCACCCGCCCGCCTCCACCCCCGCGCCATCCTGACCCCGCATCCGGGCGAAATGGCCCGCCTCCTCCGCACGACCGTTCCCGAGGTTCAGCGCGACCGCCTCGGCGCAGCCCGCGCCGCCGCCGACCGCTTCGGCTGCACCGTGGTCCTCAAGGGCGCCCATACCGTGGTCGCCGCACCGGGCGGCCGCGCCGCCCTTTGCCCGTTCGCCAACCCCCTGCTCGCCACCGCCGGCAGCGGCGATGTCCTCGCCGGCATCATCGCCGGCTACCTCGCCCAGGGCGCCGACCCTTTCACGGCCGCCCGCCTCGGCGTCTACCTTCACGCCGCCGTCGCCGAAGCCCTCGAGGCCGAGTACGGCCGCGCCGGCCTCCTCGCCGGCGAAATCGCCGCACGCCTCCCCCGCATCGTCCGGGACCTAACCCAATCCTGATGTACACTCAGGGCAACACGTGACGAACCACGCATCGAACCCCGCCCGTCGCGTCGTCGTTACCGGCCTCGGCATCGTCAGTCCGCTTGGACAGAACGCATGCGACACCTGGAACGCCCTCGTCGAGGCCCGCTCCGGCACCCGCCGCATCACCCTCTTCGACCCTGCCGGCTTTGACTCGCAGGTCGCTGGCGAAGTCCCTGATTTCGACCCCGCTGCCTACATGGACCGCAAGGTCGCGCGCCGGGCCGACCGCGCCACCCAGTTCGCCTTCGTGGCCGCCGATGAGGCACTCGCCCAGTCCGGCTTCCGCCCGGCCCCCGACGACGGCTCCGAAGTTGCCGTCATCGTCGGCACCGCCATCGGCGGCATCACCACCCTCTCCGCCGAGTTCGAAACGCTCTACACCAAAGGGCCGGGCCGCGTCTCCCCCTTCCTCATGCCGATGATGCTCGCCGATATGACCAGCGGACAGCTCAGCATCCGCATCGGGGCCCGTGGCGTGAACTACTGCCTCGTCAGCGCCTGCGCCAGCGGCGCCGACAGCATCGGCGAGGCCGCCAACATCATTCGTCGCGGCGATGCCGAGGTCGCCCTCGCCGGCGGCACCGAAGCCCCCATCACCCCCATCGTGGTCGCCGGCTTCGCCTCATCGAAAGCGCTCACGACCGCCAACGACGACCCGGCCCGCGCCTCCCGCCCCTTCGACGCCCGCCGCGACGGCTTCGTCCTCGCCGAAGGCGCCGCCGTCCTCGTCCTCGAAAGCGAGGAGCACGCCCGCGCCCGCGGCGCGACGATCCTCGCCGAACTCGCCGGCTACGGTGCGACCTCCGATGCCTACCACATCACCCAGCCCGACGAGCGCGGCGAAGGCGCAGCCCGCGCAATGCAGATGGCGCTCCGGCAGGCCGGCCTCCAGCCCGACGAAATCGATTACCTCAACGCCCACGGCACCTCGACGCCGATGAACGACCGCCTCGAAACCCTCGCCATCAAGCGCGTCTTCGGCGAGTACGCCTACGACCTCCCAATCAGCTCGTCGAAGTCCATGACCGGCCACCTCCTCGGCGCTGCCGGCGCCGTCGAGGCGGCCATCTGCGTCCTCGCCCTCCAGAAGCAGATCATCCCGCCGACCGCCAACTACGAGGTCCCCGACCCCGACTGCGACCTCGACTATGTCCCGAACGTCGCCCGCCCGGCCCGCCTCGAGGCCGTCATGACGAACTCCCTCGGCTTCGGCGGCCACAACTCCAGCCTAATCTTCCGCACCTATCGGGCCGCGCCATGACCCAGCTCGTCGGCGCCCAGCCCCCCCGCTGGCGGCTCCGCGACCCCTACGCCCACCAGAACGGCATCCCCCGGTACCCGCCCGTCCTCGCCACCGTGCTCGCCGCCCGCGGCATCACCACTCGCCAGCAGGCCGAGGCCTTCTACCGGCCCCATCTCCTCCCCGACCACGACCCGCTCCTCCTGCCCGGCATGGCCGACGCCATCCTCCGGGTCGACCGCGCCATCCGCGAGGGCGAACTCATCGCCCTCTACGGCGACTTCGACGTCGACGGCGTCACCTCCATCGCCATCCTCCACGAGGGCCTCGCCCCGCTCGGCGCCCGCACCCTGCCCTACATCCCCGACCGGTTCACCGAAGGCTACGGCCTCAACTTCGGCGCCATCCGCTCCCTCGCCGCAGCCGGCGCCACCCTCCTCGTCACCGCTGACTGCGGCATCTCCTCGGTCGCCGAAGTCGCCTACGCCAACGAACTCGGCCTCGACGTCATCATCCTCGACCACCACACCGTCCCGGACGTCCTCCCTGACGCCCTCGCCGCCGTCAACCCGAAGCGCATCGATTCGCCCTACCCCTTCGATGAACTTGCCGCCTGCGGCGTCGCCTACCGCTTCCTCGAAGTCCTCTACGACCACCTCGGCTTCGCCTTCAACGACGCCGACTTCATCGACCTCGCCGCCCTCGGCACCGTCGTCGATGTCGCCCCGCTCATCGACGAAAACCGCCGCATCGTCGCCCGGGGACTGGAGGTCATGCGGACCGGCGGCCTCCGGCCCGGCCTCGCTGCCCTCGCCCGCGTCAGCGGCGTGGCCCCCGAACGCTTCACCTCCGAAACGCTCGGCTTCGCCCTCGGCCCCCGCATGAACGCCGCCGGCCGCCTCGCCCACGCGAACATCGCCCTCCGCCTCCTCCTCGAACGCGACTACCGCCGCGCCTTCGACCTCGCCAGTGAGCTGAACGCCCTCAATCGCGAGCGCCAGCGCCAGACCGAAGAGGCCACGCAGCTCGCCGAAGAGCTGCTCGGTCCCGCTGATGCCCCCTTGCTCTTCGTCGTCACCGACCAGATCGCCCCCGGCATCGTCGGGCTCGTCGCCTCCCGCCTCGCCGAGCGCCGCAACCGCCCTGCCGTCGTCCTCTCACGCGGCCCGGAAGAATCCCGCGCCAGCGCCCGCAGCATCCCTGGCTTCGATATCGTCGCCGCCATCCGCAAAGAAAAGGACCTGCTCGTCCGCCACGGCGGCCACCGTTCCGCTGCCGGCTTCACCGTCCGCAACGAGCACCTCGACGAACTCCGCGAACGCCTCACTGCCACCGCCGCGGCCCAGCTTGGCCGCGAGCCCGCCCGCCGGGTCATCGACATCGACGCCGAGGCGCCCCTCGCTGCCCTCGACGGCCTGGAAGTCAAGGGGCTCATGAAGTTCGAACCAACCGGCCACGGCAACCGGAAGCCGGTCCTCCTCAGCCGCGGCGTCCGCCTCCTCGATGCCAAACCGGTCGGTCAGTCGGGCGACCACCTCCGCCTCGCCGTCCGCGACGGCCAGGTGACCTGGCGCGGCATCGCCTTCCGCCAGGCCGGCGCCGAACTCGACGACGAAGTCGATATCGTCTACTCGCTCCAGCACGACCTCTCCGGGACCGGCGTCGAACTCGAGGTCCTCGACCTCGCGCCCACGGCCGCCGCCCGGCCCCTCGAACGCGGCCGATGACCTCCGAAGAGCTCACTCTCGCCCCCGATGCCGCCCAGGCGCTCCGCGAGTCCCAGACCCTCTGCTACCGGTTGAACTGCGCGATTGTCGCACCCGAACACCTGCTCGCCGCCTGCCTCCTCCGCCTCCGCGCTGCCGGCGCCGCAGGTCTCCCGTCGCCTGAGGCCATTCAGCAGGCCCTCGTGGCCACCCAGGGAATCGGCGAAGAACCCCTCGACCGCGACGTCATCTTCGGCTCCGCCGCGCGCGATGCCATCTCCGCCGCCGCGGCCGCCGCCCGCGCCGCCGGAGAACGGACCATCACGGCCCGCGGCCTCGCCATCGCCCTCGCCGAGTCCGGCGAATGCAGCCCGATGTTCTTCGCCTCGCTCGGCCTCGGCCGCCGCGAGCTCGCCGACCTGCTCCGCGCCGCCTGAGTCGGCCCGGCGCGCTGCCGCTCAGGCCGAGGCCCGCGGATGGGCCTGGTCGTACGCCTTCCGCTTCTGCTGGTCGGTCAGGTGCGTGTAGATCTGCGTCGTCGAGATGCTCGCGTGGCCCAGCGCATCCTGCACGTACCGGAGCGGCATCCCCCCGGCGAGCATGTGCGTCGCATACGTGTGGCGGAGCGTGTGCGGCGTAATCGCTGTATCGAGCCCCGCCTCCTTCGCGTAGTTCTTCAGGATCAGCCAGAACCCCTGCCGCGTCAGCCGTTCGCCCCGCCGGTTCACGAAGAGCGCCGTCTCGCGCCGGTTCCGAACCAGCCGCGGCCGCACATGGAAGATGTACTGCCGCAGCTCGTCCACCGCCGTCGGCGGCAGCGTCAGCACCCGCTCCTTGTCGCCCTTGCCGACGCAGCGCACCGTCACCGGGTCGCTCTCCAGGGCCACGTCGTTCACGTCGAGCGATACCAGCTCCGTCACCCGCAGGCCGGTCGCATACGCCAGTTCGAGCATCGCCTTGTCCCGGCGGGCCTCCGGCGTGTTCCGGCGGGCCGGCTGCTCCAGCAGCTCGTCCACTTCCTCCACCGTCAGTGCCCGCGGAAGCTGCTTGCCAACCTGCGGCGACTTCACCTGCTCGGTGGGGTCCGCCTCGATGATGCCCTCGCCCACGAGGAAGCTGAAAAACGACTTAATCGTCGCGACCTTCCGCGCGACCGTCGTGTCCTTGTACTTCCGCCCCCGGAGATGCTCCACGAACGCGACGAGCTGGTCCTTCGTCATCGCCTCCAGCGCAGTCCCCGGGAACGCGCTTTCCATAAATCCCGTGAACTGCAGCAGATCGTTCCGGTATGCGCTCAGCGTGTTCGTCGAGGCGTTCTTCTCCACAGCGAGAAAATTCAAAAACTGGTCGATGCGCTCGTTGGTCACGTCGCGTTACCTCGGTGCCGTTGCGGTCGTGGGTTCCAGGGGCGGCGCAATGATAGGCAGCCCCCAACCCGGGTGTCCACGCATTTCGAGCCCCGTTCCGTGAATTTCCGTGATCCCTTGTGCATGCACCCGTATCACAAAAGGGAATCCGCCAGTCCCGGGCCCTGCGCTGCGCTCCATACCCTGAGGCTAGCCCGCCGCGATGAACTGTGCACCCCCGGCCGACCGTTGCTCTACCGGCTGGTAAGCTGTGCCTCACGTCCTTCCTCACGGAGTTGTGCTCATGGTCTCGCTCGAACTCAACGACGAAGAAAAGCTCGTCCAGCAGGTCGCCCGCGACTTCGCCCGCAAAGAGATCCGCCCCGTCGCCGCCTACTACGACGAGCGCGAAGAGGTCCCTTACGACCTCATCAAGAAGGCCGCCGCCGTCGGTTTCGGCATCTCGAAGCAGGGCTCCCTCCTCGATGGCGCCGGCTCCTCCCTTATCCCCTCCATCATCGCCGAGGAGCTCTCCTGGGGGTGCGCCGGGATCGCCCTCGCCATCAACAGCTCCGGCCTTGCCGCGGCCGCCATCGCCGCCACCGGCACCCCCGAGCAGCGGGAGCAGTGGCTTGCCGCCATCGCCTCCGATGAGAACGAAGTCCACCTGGGTGCCATGTGCCTCACCGAGCCTGATGCCGGCTCCGACGTCGCCAACATCCAGACGACCGCCACCCGCGACGGCGACTTCTACGTCCTCAATGGCGAAAAGCAGTTCATCACCAACGGCGGCATCGCCGATGTCCACGTCGTCTTCGCCACAGAGGACCGCTCGAAAGGCTGGGGGGGCATCAGCGCCTTCGTCGTGCCGAAGGGCACACCCGGCCTCCAGCAGGGTACCGTCTGGAAGAAGATGGGCATCCGCGCCTCCCATACCGCGAACGTCATCTTCAACGACTGCCGCATCCCGGCCGAATACAAGCTCGGCGCACCCGCAAAGCCCGGCGGTTCGGCCGGCCCCGGCGCCATCGGCGCCCTCATGACCCTCGAGCGGACCCGGCCCGTCGTCGGCGCCTACGCCGTCGGAATCGCCCGCGCCGCCTACGAATACGCCCTCGACTACGCCAAAACCCGCGTCCAGTTCGGCCGCCCGATCATCAAGAACCAGGGCATCTCCTTCATGCTGGCCGACATGGCCATGGCCGTCGATTCCGCCCGCCTCATGGTCTGGCGCGCCGCCTGGATGGCCGGCGCCAACGTCCCCTGCCTCCAGGCCGAAGGCTCCATGGCGAAGTGCTACGCCTCCGATGTCGCCATGAAGGTCACTGTCGACGCCGTCCAGGTCCTCGGCGGCCAGGGCTACATGCGCGACCACCCCGTCGAAAAGTGGGTCCGCGACGCCAAGATCTTCCAGATTTTCGAAGGCACCAATCAGATCCAGCGGCTCGTCATCGGCCGCGCCCTTGAGGCCCTCCCCCCGCGCGGCTGAGACGGGCCGCATCGCCGCCCACGCAAACGGCCCGCCGGTTGCCGGCGGGCCGTTCTTCATGTCCGTCCGGGGCCGTTCGAGCCCTCAGCCCTGCGGAATCTCCTCGCAGCCGCCCGCCGGACCACCGTGCGGGTCGGCCCCGCGGAAGGTCAGCGCGCCGTCGCGCCCTCCGAACTCCGCCCCGTCCCACGCCGCGGCGCCCGCAGACGCTGCATCCGCAGCCAGGCTCCCGCTCTCCTCCAGCACCAGGGCCGTATCCCCGGCCGGCGCCCCCCGCGTCATCAGCACAGCAGCAAGCGGCAGGAGCGCAAACGTTAACGGAAGCGCCACAAGAATGGCGAAGCTCCGGCGCACAGGCGACCTCCTTAACCAGCTGGCATGCAGTCTACCACGCCCGTCCAGCCCCCGGCTTGCTCCCGTCCAGACCCCGGCGCATGCTGGGAATGGATCATGCCCGTTCACCCCCGCGAGACCATCGCCGTCATCGACGTCGGCTCCAACTCCGTCCGCCTCCTCGTCGCCCGCGCCCTCAGCCTCACCGCCTTCGAAGTCATCGACGAGGCCCGCTACGACGCCCGCCTGGGGGCTGGCCAGGCCGGCGGCAACCTCACCCCCGAAGGCATGGAGCGCGGCCTCCGCGCGCTCGCCATCATGACTCAGCTTGCAGAGTCCTACAGCCCCGCGCGCCTCCTCGCCGTCGGCACCGAGGCCCTTCGCCGGGCCCCCAACGCCGACGAATTCCTCGAACGGGTCCGCGAGCGCACCGGCGTGCGCATCCGCGTCCTCTCCGGCTTCGAAGAAGCCCACGCCGGCTACATCGGCGTCATCAACAGCACCGCGCTCACCGACGGCTACCTCCTCGACCTCGGGGGTGGGTCCCTCGAACTCATGGCCATCGCCGGCCGCCAGCTCCGCGAAGTCCAGTCCGTCCCCCTCGGCGCCATCTACAGCCGCGAAACCTACCTCCACTCCGACCCGCCCGCTCCGCGCGAGATCCGCGCCCTCCGCAAGGCCGTCCGCCGCTCCTTCATCCCGGTCGCCGGCGCCCCGCCGGTCCTGTTCGGCACCGGCGGAGCCGTCCGCAACCTCGCCCGGATCGTCCGCATCCGGCGGCGGTATCCCCTCGGTCGGCTCCACGGCCTCGAACTGACCCGCAAGGAGGTCACCCGCCTCGCCCGCGAGCTGAGCGCCGTCCCGACCGAGGCCCGCCGGCGCATCCCCGGCGTCGGCAGCAACCGTGCCGACCTCCTCCACGCAGCCGCGATCGTCATCGACGAAGTCATGGACATCCTTGGCGCGCCGTGCCTCACCGTGTCCGGACAGGGTCTGCGCGAAGGCCTCGCCTGGCAGGCGATCCGCGGCGAATCGCCGGTCCTGCCCGACGTGCGCGCGGCCAGCATCGCCGGCCTTGCCCTCGCCAACGGTGTCGACGTCATCTCCGCCGAGCCGACGGTCCTTGCAGCCGCCGCGCTCTTCGACACAACCCGCACCCTCCACGGCCTGCCCGATGCCGACCGCAGCCTCCTCCTCGATGCCGCCCGCCTCGCCGGCATCGGCATGCACATCGACTACTACAACCGCGACCGCCACGCCGAGTACCTCGTCCACAGCGGCGACCTCCACGGCTACTCCCACCGCGAAGTCGTCCTCCTCGCCGCACTCGTCCGCTGGGCCGATTCCGGCACCCCGGACCTTTCGCCCTACCGCGCCATCATCCAGCCCGACGACACCCGCCGGGCCGCCGTCCTCGCCTCACTCCTCGGCCTCGCCCGGGCCATCCGCCGGCGCACCCCTTCACCCATCCACGACGTGCGCGCCGTGCTCGAAGGTGACACGCTGCGCCTGCAGCTCACCGCATCCGCGCCAATCGACGTCGAGCTGTACGAGCTGGAGAACCGGCGGCGCCGGTTCGAGGCCACGCTGCGCTGCCGCCTCGTCGTCGAGCACGTGACGGGCAGCTAACCCTTCCGCTCCCCCGCAACCCGCCGCAGCACGCCCGGCGGGATCAGCCACTCGAGCCAGCACCCGCCCGGCCGCGGCTCCCCTGCCGACCGTGCCAGCGCGGCCCCGCCCTTCTTGAACGTCACCGCCATGCCCGCCGGGTCCCCGGTCACCAGGTAGGCCAGCAGCTCCCCCATCCACGGCTCGTGCCCCACCAGCGCGACCGGCGATGCGTCCGTCTCCGTCGCCGCCTCGATGACCGCGTCGTAGTCCGCGCTCGCCAGCGCCTCGCAGACGCGCACCCGTCCCAGTCCGTACGTCTCCCGCAGGATCTCTGCCGTCTGCATCGCCCGAAGCCACGGCGAACTCAGGATCGCCTGCGGCGCAATCAGCCGCGCCAGCCCCCGGGCAGCCTCCTCCATCCGCGCCCTGCCCTCTGGAGTCAAAGGACGCTCCGCATCGCTCGCCATGGTGCCCCGCTCCACCGCAATCGCGTGCCTGACGAGCAGGAGGTCCATCGGTCCAGCCTACCTTCCCGGCGGGGTTCCTCCGCCCTCAGCAGGCTCGAACCCTGCCAGCCCAATCTCGACCACCTTCCACTGCCCCACGACCGGCCGCCACGTCGTCGCGACCGTCACGCTGCCCATCGACGAGCGGAACCGCACGCGGTAGCGCGCCTCCTCCGGCGAAGCGGCCTCCTCTTCGACCTCGAACCCATCGATCGACGGCAGCTGCGACGGCGCGAGCCCCTGGGCACCCGAGGCAAGCTGCATCAGCTGCGCCATCGCCTCAGGCGCAAGGTCGGCCATTACCTGCGCGAGATTCCCGGTCATCACCGCCCGCGCTGTCCGTTCGACCGCCGCGCGGACGTCGCCCGGCTCGGCACTCACGACGCCGTCACTTCCTTCACGTCGTCAATCTGCCACTTCCCGCCGTTCTCCACCCACTTGCTCCAGACGACGCGGGTCGTATCGCCGATGTACGAAATCTCCACCTCGTTGTTGCCGAGGTCCTTAATCTCGAACCGCGTCGCCCGGATGGGGTTGGCGGCGAGCGCCATCACCTTCGCCATCGCATTGGGCGTAAAGTCACCCATCAGCCCGGCCACGTTCCCCGTGACCACGTCCTGCGCATGTCGCTCCTGCGTCGCCCGCAAATCGGCCATTTCCCGGCTCCTCCTCCGAAGTCTCGCCGACGCCAGCCGGCCGTCGGCAGCATACCCGCCCCTCCACCCCGCTTCAATCAGCTCTCCTCCTGCCGGCCCCCTACGCCGCCGGCCGCGATGCGCCGAGCGTGTAGTCGTCCAGGCGGCCCGTCCGCTCCAGCCACCGGATGAACGCCTCCACGCAATCCGGATCAAGCTGCGTGCCCGCTACCCGCCGGAGCTCTTCTAGCGCCTCAGATACCGGTCGTTTCGGCCGATACACCCGCGTCGATGTCAGCGCATCGAACGTGTCGCCGACCGCCACCACCCTCGCCTCGATCGGAATCTGCTTCCCCTTGAGCCCGTCGGGATAGCCGCCCCCTGCGAAGCGTTCGTGATGGGCCCGAATCACCGCCGCCAGGCCCTCGAGTTCGGGGTGAAGCTTCGCAATGTGCGCGCCCCGCACCGTGTGGTGCTTCATCACCTCGAATTCCTCTGGCGTCAGCTTGCCGGGCTTCAGAAGCACCGCATCCGGGACCGTGATCTTGCCGACGTCGTGAATCCTCCCGGCCGCCGCGCACACCAGTACCTGCCGCTCCGGGAGCCCGAGCTCCCGCGCCAGCCCCTCGGCAAACTCGGCGACCCGTCCCATGTGGTGCCGCGTGTAGGCGTCCTTCCGCTCCACCGCTTCCTCCAGCGACTCCAGCACCCGCACGTCGGCAATCGAGCGGACCTCATCCAGCGAGTCCCGCAGCTCGAGGGCCCGGGCGAACACGATGAGGCTCTTCGCCCGCGCTGCTTCAACCGCCCACCCCCCGATCACCACGAGGAAGGCCATGAGCAGGAGGCCGTGATACAGCCACCAGCTGAGCTGCCACAGGTCGCTGTAGTACATCGAAAGCTGCGCAACCCCGAGCAGCCCCAGCGCGGTCACCATTGCCAGCTGCCCGGGCAATTCCGTGAGCCGCGACGCCTGGAAATAGCGCCAGCCGGCAATCCCAAGGAGGACAATCGTTGTCCCCGCCAGCATGCTATCCCACGCCCGTGACCTCGGTACAAAGTCCCACAGCTCCGGCCGAAGCACCATGCTCTCAAGGTAGGCTGCCAGCGCTGCCAGCCCGGCTGCCAGGATGTCGGTGCTGTGCTGCTGGACAAAGTCTCCCCCGGGCCACCGCCGCGGCACGACGCTGAGCGCAATGAAGATCGCCCCGAGAAACTGGCTCAATCCCGCCGAAATGATGACTGCGTACGGGTAATCCGTCTCCGGGATGAGCAGGCCCGGCGTCCCGAGGCCGTGCGTTGCAAACACCATCGCAATAGCCACGAACCCCAGCGCCAGGTACACCGTCCGCGTCGTCCGCGCGCTCTCGACGGACATGGCGAGCCCGGCGCCAACCAGCGCCGAAAGCAGCGCCGCCGCCGAGACCAACCAGAAGTGCTCGGTCGGGTACACCAGCATGGGGTCCCAGCCAGGGACCAGCTTCATCGCCGCAAACGCGCCCAGCGGTATGAGCACCGCGCCCATCGAAAGTAACAGCCAGATCCGGGGCCGCATCATCCGGGCCTCAAATACGGGATGTTCGTGTGCCTAGAATCGGCCGGAGGCCGGGATGCCTGAACCCTCTGCGGTCCGCTGCTTACCGTTCCTTACGCCCGTGCACCACCACCCGTACCCGGCCGGGCCCCGCCGTCGCCGCGTCCAGCGCCGCCCCGAGGTCCCCGAACGCCCCCAGGGGCTGCTCGCTGCCCTCCCGCACCAGCGCCCAGCCCATCGGCCCCGGCACCAGGTGCAGCTCCTGCGGCCCAGCCCCGCTGCGCATCCACATACTCCCAACATCGGCCGCTCCCGCCCCGGCGACGTAGGGAAACACCCTGTACCTCCGCACCGCAGCCCTGCATCCCCTTCGGCAGCAGGCCGATAGACTTGTCGCCATGCCTGATGAATCCCTCCCCCTTCCTGCCCCGCCGGCGCGCGCTCCCGAGTGGGGCAAGGCCGTCAACGGCGCCGAAGAGCGCCAGTTCCTCGAAGGCCCGGCCGACCGCGGCTCCGAACTCATCCGCACCTTCCGCATCGCCGCCGAGTTCATCCGCGGCTTCCGCAAACTCCACTTCGTCGGCCCCTGCGTCACCATCTTCGGCTCCGCCCGCTTCACCGAAGACCATCCCTACTACGACCTCACCCGCCGCGTCGGCCGGGCCGTCGCCCGCGAAGGCTTCACCGTTATGACCGGGGGCGGGCCCGGCCTCATGGAAGCCGCAAACCGGGGCGCCAAAGACGTCGGCGGCCACTCCGTCGGCTGCAACATCCAGCTCCCTCACGAACAGAAGCCCAACCCCTACCTCGATACCTTCGTCGAGTTCCGCTACTTCTTCGTCCGCAAGGTCATGCTGGCCAAGTACTCCTACGCCTTCATCGCCATGCCCGGCGGATTCGGCACCCTCGACGAACTGTTCGAAATCGCCACCCTCATCCAAACCCGCAAAATCCGCGACTACCCCTGCATCCTCATGGGCGTTGATTACTACGAGCCGCTCATGGACTTCCTCCTCAACCGCTTAGTCGCCATGGGCACCATCGACCCCGAAGACCTCGACCGCCTCGTCCTCACCGACTCCCCCGAAGAAGCCGCCGCCATCGTCCGTGAGGTCGGCATCCGCAAATTTGGTCTCCGGTACCGCAGAGTCGCGCCGAAGCGCCGGCGCATCCTCTTCGAATAACGGTCGCCGCGCACGGGGAATAACGGTCGCCGCGCACGGGCAAACGAACGCGGGAGCCCCGCAGGGCTCCCGCGTCGGAACGTACGCTCCGGTCCTGTTGCCGGATGGGAATCGTTACGCCCGGATCGTAATCGCCGCGTTCGTGATGACCGGCGTCCCTCGCTCCTTCGTCTGGGCTGCCACGAGAATCGTGTTCCCCTCCCGCCAGAACGACGTCACAATCGTCTCGCCCGGGAACACCACGCCCGCGAACCGCGCCTGGTAGCGCGCTACCTTCCCCGTGTCGCCGCCGAGTGCATGGTCCACCACCGCCTTGCACACCACCCCGAACGAGCACAGCCCGTGCAGGATCGGCCGGTCGAACCCGCCCATCTTCGCGAACTCAGGGTCCGCGTGCAGCGGGTTCTTGTCGCCCGAAAGCCGGTAGAGCAGCGCCTGCTGCGGCAGCGTCTTCGATTCCACCGTGCCGTCCGGCGCCCGGTTCGGGGCCTCGTTCCCTGCCGGCGGGCCGCTCTCGCCGCCGAAGCCGCCTTCCCCGCGCAGGAAGAGCGAGAACCGGTTCACAAACAGCGGCTCCGCCTCGCCTTTCAGCTTCGTCTCCGTCTCCAGCACGACGAGCGCAGCTTTGCCTTTGTCATAAATCCCGGCGACCTTCCCGTTCGTCTCTACCTCGCCCTCGACCGGGATCGGCTTCCGAATCTCCAGGTCCTGCTCCCCGTGCAGCAGCAGCGCCGGGTTGAACTGCAGGCCCGGCACCTGGCCCACGCCGCCCAGCGACCCAAACGCCGGGATCACCCCGAAGCTCGGCAGCACCTTCAGGTTCCGCTCGTACGTATAGGCCAGCTCGTTCGGGTCCGTCGGCGGGTCACCAGCCCCAATCCCGAGGTGGTAGAGAATCACCCGGTCCCGGTCCCACCGGAACGAACCGCCCTGGATCGGCGCCCCAAGCGCCTTCGAAGGATCGATTGGCACGTCAACGACCTCGCTGTCTCAGGTGTTGCGGCCGAACCCGGTTCGGCCAACCGGCAGCGTACACCGAACCCGCCGCTCCTGTCCCGCCTCGCGCCGTACACTGGCCCCATGCCCGTCCCCCTTCGCCCCTTCGGCGCCGCCGGCTTCGAACTCCCGGTGCTCGGCCTCGGCGCTATGGACACGCCCCACTCCCCCGAGGCCGAGGCAACCGTCCGCGCTGCCCTCGATGCCGGCATCCGCTTCATCGATACCGCCCGTGACTACGAAGGCTCCGAATACCTCCTCGGCAGCGTCCTCCGCGAGCGGCCCGCCGCCGAAGTCTTCCTTGCCAGCAAGACCTTCCGCCGGACCGCCGCAAGCGCCCAGTACGAAATCGACCGCTCCCGGCAGGTGCTCGGCCGCGAGACGATCGACCTCTACCAGCTCCACGATGTCTCGACCCCGGAGGCGTGGGCGCAGGTGATGGCCCCCGGCGGCGCGCTCGAAGGCCTCCGCGATGCCGTCGACCGCGGAGCCATCCGTCTCATCGGCATCTCAACGCACAGCCTCGAAGTCGCCCGCCTTGCAATTGCATCCGGCGCCTTCGCCGCCATCATGCTCGAATACTCGGCCTTCTACCCGGAGTCGCTTCCCGTGCTCGAACTCGCCGCGGACCGCGGCCTCGCGGTCATCGTCATGCGGCCCCTCGGCGGCTCGGGGCGGACCAGCGCCATCCGCGGCCGGATGGTACGCGGCGAAGCCGGGCCCCTTACCCCTGCCAACCTCCTCCGCTACGTGCTCACCTGCCCGGCGGTCTCGGTCGTCATCCCCGGCGCCCGGTACCCCGACCGCATCCGCGCCAATGTCGCCGCCGTCGAAGCCTTCGTCCCGATGAGCCCCGCCGAGATGCGGGAGCTGGAGCGGGCCGCGGCAGCGCTCTACGACTGACCCGCCCGCGGCGCCGAGCTGAACCCCTCCCGCTGGTGCGCCCCGTCGCAGAACGGCTTCGTCGCCGAATGCCCGCACCGGCAGAGCGCCACCACGTCCTTCTTCTCGAAGGCCTTTCCCTCCGCGTCAACCACCGTAAACTCGCCGCGGACAATATACGGGCCGTTATCCCGGACAGTGATCGTCGTCTCTGCCATCCTGTCGACTCCTTTTCGATGCTGCGGTCTGCAAAAAATTCTCCCCGCCTGCTCGCCGCCGGCGCAAACCACGCCGCCGTACAATGCCCGGCATGGCTGCCGTCGCGCTGTTCGACCCCTGCTACCTGCAGGCCCTCCGCCCCGGCGACGCCGCCAGTGCCCGCCGCGTCCTCGAAGCCCTCGGCGATGCGGTCACCCTCATCGACGGCCGCTGCTGCGGCCAGCCCGCCTTCAACAGCGGATTTCGGAACGAAGCCCGGGCCGTCGGCCGCCAGCTGCTCCGCGCCGCCCGCGCGCACGCCGCCGTCGTCACAGCATCCGGCTCCTGCACCGCGATGGTGCGCCACTACCTCCCCGCGCTCTGGGAGCCCCCGCGCTCCGCTGCCGCTGCCGCCATCGCCAGCCGGTTCGTCGACTTCCCGACCTACGTCGCCCGCCACCCGGGTTTCGAACGGCTTGGCCTCCGCCTTCCCGGCGTCGTTGCACTCCATGAATCCTGCCACTCCCGCCGCGAGCTCGGGGCGTCCGCCGCCGTCGCGGCCGTGCTGGCCCGCATCGAAGGCCTCGAAGTCCGCGAACCCGCCTTCGCAGAGGAGTGCTGCGGCTTCGGTGGAACCTTCGCCGTCAAAGAGCCCGAAGTCTCCGTCGAAATGATGCGGGCGAAGCTCGAGGCGCTCGCCGCGACCGGCGCCCGGGTCGTGGTCTCCCCCGATTACTCCTGCCTCGCCCACCTGCAGGCCGGCGCCGCCGGGCTCGGCATCCAGCTCGAAGGCTGGACCCTCCCCGAGCTCCTCGCGAGGGCGCTCGAATGACCGCCTTTCGCGACCGCGCCCGCCGCGAAATCGCCGCTGAGCACCCCTCCGCTACCCTCCAGCCCATCATGCGCAAGCTCGTCGAGGACTCCCGCGCCATGCTTGCCCGCGGCCCTGACGATGCGCGCGCCCGCGCGACCGCCGCCCGTGCCGCCGCCGTGGAGAATCTCGAAGCCCTCCACCGCCAGCTCCGCGAGCAGCTCGCGCTCCGCGGCGTCGGCTACCACCGCGCGGCCACCGCCGGCGAAGCCGTCGAAATCGTCCGGCGGCTGCTCGCCGGCGCCCGCCGCGTGGCCAAGTCGAAATCGATGGTCGCCGAGGAGATCGGTCTCACCCACGCCCTCCGCGCCGACGGCATCGACGTCCTCGAAACCGACATCGGCGAGTACATCGTCGACCTCGAAGGCCGCGGCCCCAGCCACATCACCGCCCCCGCCATCCACCTCAATCGCAGCCGCATCCGCGACATCCTCGGCCGCGCCGGCGCCAGCCTCGACACCGACGACCCCGTCGTCCTTTCGCAGCACATCCGCGATGTCGTCGGGCGTTTCTTCGAAGACTGCGATGCCGCCATCACCGGCGCCAACATGCTCATTGCCGGCTCCGGCCGCATCGCGATCGTCGAAAACGAAGGCAACGTCGCCCTCGGCGTCTCCCACCCGCGCCGTCACATCGTCGTCACCGGCCTCGAAAAGATCGTCGCCGACGAGGCCGCTGCCCTTGCCGTCCTGCAGGTCCTCGCCCCGAGCGCCACGGCCCAGCCGCTCACCGCCTTCACCCATATCCTCGGCTCGCCGCCGCCGGGGCAGGAGCGGAACGTCGTCGTCGTCGATAATGGCCGCTCCCGCATCCTCGCCGACCCCCGCTACCGCGACGTCCTCCGCTGCATCCGCTGCGGCGCCTGCATGAACGCCTGCCCCGTCTACCGGAGCGTCAGCGGCATCGCCTACGGCTCGACCTACATGGGCCCGATTGGCGCCGTCCTCTCCCCGCTTCTCTGGCCCGGCCGCGAGTACGCCGACCTCCCCTTCGCCAGCTCCCTCTGCGGAGCCTGCACCGAAGCCTGCCCGGTCGGCATCCCGCTCCACCGCATGCTTCTCGACCTCCGCGCCGATGCCGTGCGCCGCGGGCTCGCCGCCGGTCGCGCCGAACGCGTCGCCTGGCAGGCCTGGGCTGCCGCCTTCTCCCTCCCCGTCGGCGCCCGCGCGGCCTCGGCCTTCGCCCGCATCGCCCTGCGCGGCGCCGGTCGTCTCCTCCGCCCGCCGGCGCCGAACCGCGCCGACCCCCGCGTCCTCCCGGAACCCGCCGATCCGCACGACCCGGGGCTCCTCCAGGCGGCCGGTCCCGACCGCACCGAACGCACGGTCATCGCCCCCGGGGAGGTCCTCCCCCCCACGCCCGCGGAGCGCTTCCGCCTCCGCGCCGGGGCGCTGGGCGTGGCCTTCGCCGAAGCGCCCGCCCCCGGGTCGCTCGTCCTCCAGGCCGCTGCCGCCGTGGCCGGCACCGGGTCCGTCCTGCTCACCGGCAGCCCGGTCGACCGCCGGGCGCTCCTCGCCGCCCGGGCCGTCACGCTCCTGGTCGACCCCGCTGCCGTCGTCGAACACCCCGCCGGCCTCGAGCCGTTCCTCGGCGGCGACGACGCCCTGGTCCTCACCGGCCCGAGCCGAACCGCGGACATCGAGAAGGTGATCGTCCGCGGCATCCACGGCTCCCAGGACTACGCGGTCGTGCTCCAGCCGCCGCTGGCGTGATCAATCGGCCCTAACAAAAACCGCCGGTAGCTCTGGCAAAATCGAGCAAAATAGGGAAAATCCCGACGTCCTGCCGCGCCATTCCCCGTACGATGCCGGCGACGAAAAGGACGCGCACGTGACATCCAGCGAGGACCGAACCCCGCGAAACGGTCAGGCCGACGCCGCCCCGCTGGCCATCCCCGCCGGCGCACTCCCCGCCGGCATCTTCTTCGCCGACCACCCGCTCCCGGCCCTCGTTTTCGAACGCGGCACCCTTCGCATCCTCGAAGCCAACCGCGCCGCCTGCACCCTCTACGGGTATTCGGCCGAGGAGTTCCGGCGGCTGACCCTCGCTGATATCCGCCCGCCCGAGGACGTGCCCCTCCTCCGCCAGTTCGTCGATGGCATCCTCCCCGGCCCGCCGCCCGCGTTCTGGCGCCACCGAACCCGCGACGGGCGCGCCCTCCAGGTCCGCATCGCCGGCCAGGACATCACGTACGGAGGCCGCCCGGCCCGCATCACCTTCATCCTCGAACACACGCCGGTCGAGGAAGCCCTCGCCGCCGCCCGCGATGCGGAGCAGCGCTTCCGCTCCATCTTCGATTACGCGGGCCACGCCATCGTCGTCTTCGACATGGACCTCGGCCGCTTCGTCGAAGCGAACGACGACGCCTGTCGCCTCTTCGGACTCTCCCGCGAGCAGCTGCTCCAGCAATCCCCCGCCGCCCTCAGCCCGGAGCGCCAGCCCTCCGGCGAACGGTCCGACGAACTCGCCCGCGCCCGCCTCGAGCGCGCCCTGGCCGGCGAGCCGATGGAGTTCGAATGGGTCCACCAGGACGCCGCCGGCCGCCTCATCCTCTGCGAAGTCCGCCTCGTCCGCATGCCGCCCTTCGACCGCCGGCTCATCCGCGGCGCCATCCTCGACATCCGCCAGCGCCGCGCCGCCGAGGCTGAACTGCAGCGCCGCGAGCGCGAGTTCCGCTCCCTCGCCGAGAACTCGCCCGACCTCATCGTCCGGTTCGATGACGACCTCCGCATCATCTACGCCAATCGGGCCGCCCTTGCCAGCGTCGGCGCCGAGCTGCGCACCGTCGCCGGCCTCCGCCCCACGCAGTTCCTCCCCGGCAGCCCGGCGCTCGAACGGTGGGAGCGCGCAGTCGCCGCCGTCCTCGAAACCCGCCAGCCCCTCACGCTCGAAGGCCCGTCTGACTTCCGCGGTCCCGGCGCCTACAGCCAGACCCACCTCATCCCCGAATTCGACGAAGACGGCGCCATCGCCTCGGTCCTCTCTATCACCCGCGACCTCACCGAGATCTACCGCGCCGCCGCCGAGAACGCCCGTCTCGCCTCGATCGTCGCGTTCTCCCGCGATGCCATGGTCACCACCGACCTCGAAGGCCGCATCACCTCCTGGAACCGCGGCGCCGAGCTGGCCCTCGGCTACGCGGCACCGGAGGTCCTCGGCCGGACCACCGAGTTTCTCTTTGACCCGGAAGCCCTCCCCCTTCGCGACTGGGTGCGTTCCCGTGTGCTCGCCGGCGAAAACATCGAAGACATGGAGCGGCCCTGGCGCCGCAGGGACGCCTCGACGGTCATCCTCTCCTCCTCGTACTTCCCCCTTCGGAGCCCGGCCGGCGACATCATCGGCATCGGCAGCGTCGCCCGCGACGTCACCGAGCGCGTCCGCGCCCAGCAGGCGCTCCAGCAGAGCGAAGCCCGCCTTCGCGACCTCCTCGATGCCGTCTCCGCCGCCGTCTGGGTCTCCGATGGCCGGAATGCACTCTTTGTGAACGCCGAGATGGAGCGCCTCACCGGCTACTCCCGCGACGAACTGCTCGCCCCCGGCTTCCTTGCCTCCCTCATCGCGGAGGAAGACATCCCCGTCATGCTCCGCCACTTCGAACGCCGCCTCCAGGGCCTCGAGCAGGTCTCCCGCTTTACCATCCGAATCTCGACCCGCTCCGGCGAACTCCGCTACCTCCGCGTCGCGGCCTCGCCGTTCCAGTTCGACGGCCGCGATGTGACCATCCTCTCCGCCCTCGACACCACCGACCTCGTCCGCGCCGAAGAGGAGCGCCGCCGCCTCGACCTCCAGGTGCAGCAGACCCAGAAGCTCGAGAGTCTCGGCGTCCTCGCCGGCGGCATCGCCCACGACTTCAACAACCTGCTCGTCGCCATCCTCGGCAATGCCGGCCTCGCGCTCATGGAGCTCCCGCCCGAATCGCCCGCCCGGCAGACTGTCCTCGCCATCGAAACCGCGGCCCAGCGCGCCGCCGAGCTGACCCGCCAGATGCTCGCCTACTCCGGCAAGGGCAAGTTCGTCATCGAGCAGCTCAACCTCTCCCGCGTCGTCGAAGAGATGGCGCACCTTCTCGAAATCTCCGTCTCGAAGCGCGCTGTCCTGAAGTACCGCTTCGCGCCCGACCTCCCCGCCATCGAAGGCGATGCGACCCAGCTCCGCCAGGTCATCATGAACCTTATCACCAACGCTTCCGACGCCATCGGCGATAGCTCCGGCGTCATCTCCGTCTCGACCGGCCTCATCGACGCCGATGCCGCCTACCTGAAAACCGCATACATGGACGACGACCTTCCCGAAGGCCAGTACGTCTACCTCGAGGTCGCCGATACCGGCATCGGCATGGACGCCGAGACCGCCGCACGCATCTTCGATCCCTTCTTCACGACGAAGTTCACCGGACGCGGGCTCGGCCTCGCCGCCGTCCTCGGCATCGTCCGCAGCCACCGCGGGGCGATCAAACTCTCCACCGCACCCGGCCGCGGCACGACCTTCACGATCCTCTTCCCCGCTGCTGGCCCCCCTGCCCCGCCTGGCCCGGCCCCGGCTCCCGAAACGGCGTCGGCGCCACTGCCCCGCGCAGTCATCCTCGTCGTCGACGACGACGAAACCGTGCGCGCCGTCACCCGCCGCATGCTGGAGCTTTCCGGCTTCACTGTGCTCCTCGCCGCCGACGGCGCTGAGGCCGTCGCCCTCTACCGCGAGCGCCCGGGCATCGACCTCGTCCTCCTCGACCTGACCATGCCCGCCATGGACGGCGAAGAGACCTTCCGCGAGCTCCGACGGCTCGACCCGGGGGTGCGCGTCATCCTCACCTCCGGCTATAGCGAGCAGGACGCCGCCGACCGCTTCGCCGGCACAGGGCTCGCCGGCTTCATCCAGAAGCCCTACCGCCCCCAGGACCTGATCGAAACGGTTCGCGCCGCCCTCCAGTCGCAGACCTAGGCCAGGCAGCGGAGCGGCCTGCCTCCGTTGAACGCCAGCATCTCCGCAAACATCTGCCGGTAGTCGAGCGGCGTGCCGCGCGGCTCACCCCGGAGCTCGCTGTACACCCGGTGCAGATTCGGCACAATCCGCTCCCGGTCGTGCCAGTCCGCGAACTCGCCGAAATCCAGCCCCTGCGCCAGCTCCAGCGGCGGCACCCCTCGCTCGAAGCCCTCCCGGCCCACGGCCTGCAGCCATTCCAGGTACCGCCGCACCTGGCCGAGCACCTCCGGACCCGCCACCGGGCCGTGCCCCGGGACAATCGTCTCCGCCCCCAGCGCCTCGAGCCGGTCCATCGCATCGAGCCAGCCCCCGACCGACCCGCCGAGCGCGAACGGCGTCCCTCCGTTGAACACCAGGTCGCCGCTGAAGAGCAGCTTCCGCTCCGGGATCCACGCCACGATGTCGCTCGTCGTGTGCGCCGGCCCAAGGTACAGCAGCTCCACTCGCAGGTCGTCGACGTACACCGTCAGCCGGTCGTCGAAGGTCACCGTCGGCGGCGTCAGCGGGCACTCCCCGAAGTCCACCATCGGGAACAGGGCGTAGGCCGCATGCCCGGCTGCGAGGATCTCCTGCCTGCACCGTTCGCTCGCGATGATGGCGCTCGCCGGCGCAAACATGAAGTTCCCGTGCGTGTGGTCGCCGTGGCTGTGGGTATTAATCAGCGCGCTGACCGGGAGCTGCGTCACCTCCCGCACCGCAGCATGGAACGCCCGCGCCCGGCGCTCCGTCCCGGTCGTGTCGATGACCGTCGCCGACCGGCTCCCCACAATGCAGCCGGCATTGTTCAGAAACCAGCTCCCATCGAGCTGGATGTAGGCGTAGATCCCCGGGCTGACCTCTTCGATGGTCGGCGGCGGCACCTCGTCGTGCGGACCCGGCAGCTGCGTCGACACCGTGTACTCCCCTCCGGCGTGGTCCGCTGGAGTCTACCGCCGCCGGCGCCGCCGATCACCCCGCCGCCCTGGCGGCAGCCATGCGCCTACTGGACCGGCTGGATGAACGGCTTGAACGTCGGCTCCATCCGCTCGAACAGCTCATCGACCGTCCACATCTTCGAGCCCTGCAGCACGACCTGCGGCGCGATGTTGCTGTACAGCGTGATCCGGTACCCCGCGATCCCGAAACACCGGCCCGAAATCCAGCCGCCGGCGTCGCTGGCGAGGTAGACGAGCGGCGGCGCGATGTTCGCCGGGTCGCGCTCCGTCCCCTTCGCCGCGTCGGAGGTCACCCGGTTCGGCCCCTGCGCCGAACGCTCCGCCGGGACCGTGTCGGTCATCCGTGTCGCCGCGCCGGGAGCAATCGAGTTCGCCGTCACGCCGTACCGCCCCAGCGCCCGCGCGCAGCTGAGCGTAAACCCCCAGATGCCCATCTTTGCCGCCGCGTAGTTCGGCTGGCCCGGCGCGCCGAACAGCCCCGACCCCGAGGTGAAGTTGATCAGCCGCCCGCCGTTCCGCGCCTGCCGCCAGTGCAGCGAGGCGAATTTCGTCGTCGCGAACGTGCCCTTCATATGCACCCGCACGACCGCGTCCCACTCCTCCTCCGTCATGTTGAACACCATCCGGTCGCGCAGGATGCCGGCAACGTTCACGAGGATGTCGAGCTGACCCCACTCGTTCAGCACGGTCCGGACCATGTCCTCGGCGGCGTCGAGGTCCGCCACATCCCCGAAGTGCGCAATCGCCTCGCCCCCGGCGGTCCGGATTTCCGCCACGGTCTGCGCCGCCGGCGAAGCATCCGCGCCTTCGCCCGCGACCGACGTCCCGAGGTCGTTCACCAGCACCCTGCAACCCTCCTGCGCGAACAGCAGCGCCACCTCCCGCCCGATGCCCCGCCCCGCGCCCGTGACAATCGCCGTCTTCCCGGCAAGCCTTCCAGCCATCGTGCCCTCCGGACAGCCGAATCGTGATGGCCCGAAAGCTTACCCTCACGTCAAGGTTGACGAAAACCCCCTCAGCCGGCCGCCTTCGCCGAGGCGATCCGCTCGCTGTTCTCGACCAGGACATTGACCTGGCTCTCGCTCAGGTGCTCATCGAGGAGCGGCAGGAAGACCGCATCCTCGGCCTCGAGGTGCGCCCGCGCCAGCCCGTACAGGCCGAACAGGAGCGGCTGCAGGTATCGCCCATATGCGAGCGTGTCGCCGTCCTTCTCCGCCGCCGCCGCCACCTGCCCGAGGTCGCCGGCCATCTGCCGCATCGCCTCGTGCTGCCGCTCCAGCACCGCGCACGAGCCCGCCACGCCGAGCACCCCGTCGACAGTCGGAAAGAGCGTAAACTCCTCCGCCAGCGAAGCCGGCAGCAGCGTCTCCTCGACGTAGCGGAGCGCCTCCGCCAGGGCTGCGCGCGCTGCTTCCTCGGGGCCTTGCCCGGCCGCCGCTCCCGCCTTCGCCAGCGCCTGCAGCCCGCCGCGCAGCGAAGCACGCCATTCCCGGTACGGCCCGATGACGCGGTCCATGCGAGCACCCCTCCTCTCGGTCCACGGAGTGTGACGCCCTCCCGCTGCCCCGGCAACTTACACAACCCCGTGCTACCCTTTTCCCACATCCCACCGCACGAAACTGGAGGAGCCCGTGGCCACCAGGGACCCCCGCGAGCCGTTTACCCGCATTACCGTCCACGAGGCAAAGGAAAAACTCGACCGCGGCGAAGCCGTCCTCATCGACGTCCGCGAACCGCACGAATACGTCGAGGTCCACGCCAGGGGCGCCCGGCTCATTCCCGTCAACACCGTCCTCAACGAAGTCCGGCAGATCCGCGAGTTCGCCAACGGCAAGGAGGTGCTCTTCATCTGCCGCAGCGGGCAGCGCAGCGCACTCGCCGCCGAGTTCGCAACCGCCGCCGGCCTCGACGACCTGCCGCTCTACAACGTGGAGGGCGGCACCCTCGCCTGGGTCGAAGCCGGCTACCCCACGGGCGACTGACCGCGCCCGGCCCCCGACTGCCGGTCAGCGCACGCCTTGACCATCAGCGCCGGGCATGGCTAGGATTCCGCGACTGCGGAACTCGTATTCCGGGGTTACCACCCGGTAAACCGCAGCCGAAACAGAGGAGGGATACGCAACATGTCCGAACGGAAGGGACGGTCCAGGTTCGCCTGGCTGCTGCTCCTCGCCGCCTTCGCCATGGTCCTCGCCGTCGCCTGTGGCGGCGACGACGATGACGACACCGGCGGCGGCGGCAGCGTCACCTATGGCAAGGCCGGCTTCAAGACCGTCGAAATCGCCTCCGGCCAGCCCATCAAAATCGGCTACTCCGGCCCGCTCTCGGGCGACCTCAAGGGCATCGGCGAGCCCATCCAGAAGGCCGTCGAGCTCGCCGCCAAGGGTAAGACCATTAAGGGCCACAACATCCAGGTTGTCAGCAAGGACGACCTCTGCTCGGCCGATGGCGGCGCCTCAGCCGCGACCCAGCTGCTGCAGGAAGGCGTCGTCGCCGTCGTCGGCCCGGTCTGCTCCGGTGCCGTCGTCGCCGCACAGCCCCAGTACGAAGCTGCCGGCGTCACCCACGTCTCGCCGTCCTCAACCGCCCACAAGCCCACCTACCCGGACCGCGGCCAGGTCTTCCAGACCTTCCTCCGCACCACCTACTCCGACGATATTCAGGGCCCCGCGCAGGCGAAGTTCGCCTACAAGACCCTCGGCGCCAAGACCGCCTACATCGTCTACGACACCGACGCCTACGGCAGCGGCCTCCGCGATGCCTTCAAGGCGGCCTACGAAAAGGAAGGCGGCAAGATCCTCGGCAGCGAGGGCTACGAAAAGAAGCAGACCGACTTCAAGGCCGTCGTCACCAACATCAAGAACGCCAAACCCGACCTCGTCTACTTCGCCGGCTTCTACTCCGAGGCCACGCCCTTCATCAAGCAGCTCCGCGCCGAGATGAAGGACGTGAAGTTCCTCGCCGGCGACGGCGTCAAGAACGACGAATTCATCAAGGGCGCCGGCGCCGATGCCGAAGGCGCCTACCTCTCGCTTCCCAGCCCCGTCTACACCGGCGAGGCCTACAAGACCTTCGGCGACCTCTTCGAAAAGGAAACCGGCATCAAGCGCGACGCCAGCCCCTTCGTCGCCGAAGCCTACGACGCCGCCAGCATCATCATCCGCGCTCTTGAAAAGGTCGCCGAGGAGAAAGACGGCAAGCTCCTGATCGACCTGAAGAAGCTGAATGAGGAGATTCGGAAAACCGAATTCGATGGCGCCTCCGGAAAAATCAAGTTCGATGCCCGCGGCGAAAACGTCGGCGGCGCAACCCCCGTGAGCCTCTTCCAGGTCAAGAACGGCGCCTTCGAAGAGATCAAGCAGTAGCGCTCCCCGGGCGCAAGCCTGCATACTCCCGATTCGCAGCGGAGAGGCGCCAATCGTGGCGCCTCTCCGCACGTCAGCCCGCCGGCAGAGGAACGACCATGTCCCTCGCGCTCACCCTCTCCGTCAGCTTCTGGTCCGACCAGTTCGTCAATGGCCTCACCACCGGCAGCCTCTACGCCCTCATCGCGCTCGGCTACACGATGGTCTACGGCGTCCTCAAAATGATTAACTTCGCCCACGGCGAAGTCTTCATGCTCGGCTCCTTCGCCGGCTATGGCGCCCTCGTCGCCATGGGCGGCAACGACCTCTCCGGGCCGGTCATCGCCCTCGCCATCCTCGGGGCCATCATCGTCGCCATGGCCGCCTCGGTCAGCGCCTCCGTCGTCATCGAACGGCTCGCCTACCGCCCCCTCCGGAACGCCCCCCGCCTCGCTCCGCTCATCAGCGCCATCGGCGTTTCCATCTTCCTCCAGTACCTCGTCCTCGAACAAACCTCCGCCCGCGCGAAGTTCTACCCCGATATCTTCCCCCGGGGCTCCGTGGCCGCCGGCCCATTCGAAATCACCTACATCCAGCTCTTCCTCATCGCCAGCTCCGTCGCAATGATGGCCGTCCTCTACGCCATCATCCAGCGGACCCGCCTCGGCCGCGCCATCCGCGCCGTCGCCGAAAACCCCACCAACGCCTCCCTCATGGGCGTCGATGTCAACCGCACCATCGTCTTCGTCTTCATCCTCGGCGCGGCAATGGCCGGCGTAGCCGGCGTCCTCTACGGCCTCTTCTTCCAGACCATCCGCGGCTCCATGGGCTTCATCCCGGGCATCAAGGCGTTCACCGCAGCCGTCCTCGGCGGCATCGGCAGCATCCCCGGCGCCATGGCCGGCGGCTACGCCCTCGGCCTCGCCGAAACCGTCGGCCGCGAACTGCTGAACGAACTCCCGGGCATCAACCTCGGTAACCAGTGGCGCGACGTCATCGCCTTCACCCTGCTCGTCGCCATCCTCATCTTCCGCCCGACCGGCATCTTCGCCCAGCGGAGCACTACCCGTGCCTGATACCCCTGCCCCCGCCTGGGCCCGCACCGCCCTCCGCATCCGCTGGCCGCTCTTCGTCGCGCTCGTCTGCCTGCTGCCGTTCGCCCTCTCCGACGTCTGGGTCCAGATGCTCGTCTTCGTCGGCCTCTTCATCGTCCTCGGGCTCGGCCTGAACGTCGTCGTCGGCTTCGCCGGCCTGCTCGACCTCGGCTACGTCGCTTTCTTCGCGGCCGGGGCCTACACCATGGGCCTCCTTACCTCGCCCGGCTCGCCGATCGACTCCGGCCTCAACTTCTGGCTCATCCTCCCCCTCGGTGTCCTGATCGCCTCCGGCGTCGGGCTGCTCCTCGGCCTGCCAGTCCTCCCGCTCCGCGGCGATTACCTCGCCATCGTCACCCTCGGCTTCGGCGAAATCATCCGCCTCTTCCTCATCAACCGCGACGACCTCACCCGCGGTTCCCAGGGCCTTTCCGCCATCCCCCGGCCGGAGCTCTTCGGCTACCGCATCGACTCCTTCACTGCGTGGTTCTATTTCGTGATCGCTGCCGCCGTCCTCGTCGGCTTCTGCACCGCCCGCCTCCGCGACTCCCGCATCGGCCGCGCCTGGGAGGCCATCCGCGAGGACGAGGACGTCGCCGCCGCCATGGGCGTCAACACCACCAAGTACAAGCTTCTCGCCTTCGCCACCGGCGCCGCCATCGGCGGCCTCGGCGGCGTCATCTACGCCTCCTTCATCGGTTTCATCAGCCCCGCCGCGTTCTCCCTCCAGGTCTCCATCGATGTCCTCGCCATCGTCATCATCGGCGGCATGGGCAGCACTCCCGGCGTCATCCTCGGGTCGCTCATCCTCATCGGCATCCCCCGCATCCTCCAGTTCCGCGAAACCGGCGACTTCCTCGCGCGCCTCGAGTGGCTGCGCGATGGCCTGAACGGGCTCATCGGCGCCGTCGATGCCGCCGCTCCAGGCTCCATCGGCCGCCTCCCGCCAGCGGAAACGTGGGGCGCCCAGCTCGCCGATGACACCCGCTTCATCATTTTCGGCGCCCTCCTCGTCATGGTCATGGTCCTCCGCCCGTCGGGCCTCTGGCCCTCCACCCGGCGCCGCCTCGAGTTCGCGCACGAGGAATCTGCCCCGCCCGCCCCGGTGACCGCCGCATGACTCCCGCCGAACTGGTCGTTGATGGCCTCGGCATGCAGTTCGAAGGGCTCACCGCCCTCGCCGATGTCACCCTCCGCGTCCCGGCAGGCGAGATTCATGGTCTCATCGGTCCCAACGGCGCCGGCAAGACCACCTTCTTCAACTGCCTCACCGGCTTCTACCGGCCCACCTCCGGCGCCATCTACCTCACCGGTCAGCGCATCGACGGGCTCCCGCCCCACGTCATTACCGGCCTCGGCGTCGCGCGCACGTTCCAGAACATCCGCCTCTTCGCCAACATGACGGTCCTCGAGAACGTCCTCGTCGGAGAGCACCAGCACATCGCCGTCGGCGGCACCGATATCCTGAGCACCCGCCGCCCTGTCTACCCCACCGCCATCGAAAGGCTCCTTATCCTCCGCGGATTTCCGCGCGCCGCCGTGAACGGCGTCATCGAGATCGCCGGCGCCATCGTGCGCCCGCCCCGCGTCCGCGCCGCCGAGGCTGCGGCCGTCGCCCGCGCCCGCGACCTCCTGGCGGCCGTCGGCCTCCGCGGCCGCGAGAACGACCTCGCCCGCAACCTCCCGTACGGCGACCAGCGCCGCCTCGAAATCGCCCGGGCCCTCGCCACCCGTCCCTCCCTCCTCCTTCTCGATGAACCCACCGCCGGCATGAATCCCCAGGAGGCCGGCGCGATGGTCAGCCTCATCCGCCGCATCCGCGACGAGTTCGCCACCACCGTCATCCTCATCGAACACCAGATGCGCGTCGTCATGGGCGTCTGCGAAAACATCACCGTCCTCGATTACGGCCGGAAAATCGCCGAGGGCCCGCCCGCGGCCATCCAGCGCAACCCGACCGTCATCGAAGCCTACCTCGGCACCCGCGCCATCCAGGGAGGCGGCCATGCCGCTCCTTGACGTCCGCGACCTCCGCGCCGGCTACGGCGCCATCACCGCCGTCAAAGGCATCACCCTCCACGTCGACGAAGGCGAAATCGTCACCCTCATCGGCTCCAACGGCGCCGGCAAGTCCACCACCCTCCGCGCTATCTCCGGCGTCATCCGCCCCCGCGGCGGCCAGGTCACCTTCGCCGGCCAGCGGGTCGACCGCCTCCAGCCCCACGCCATCGTCCGCCTCGGCCTCTCGCACGTCCCCGAAGGGCGCGGCATCTTCCACAGTCTTACCGTCTACGAAAACCTCCTCATGGGCGCGTACACCCGCAGCGATGCCGCCGAACTCCAGGCGGACCTTGAGCGCGTCTACCGCCTTTTCCCCCGTCTCAAGGAGCGCCTCCGCCAGCCCGGCGGCACCCTCTCCGGCGGCGAACAGCAGATGCTCGCCATCGGCCGCGCCCTCATGGCCCGCCCGCGGCTCCTCCTCCTCGACGAGCCCTCGATGGGCCTCTCCCCCGTCCTCGTCGAAACGATCTTCGAAACCATCCAGTCCATCCGGCGCGAAGGCGCAACCGTCCTCCTCGTCGAACAGAACGCCCTCATGGCGCTCGAAATCGCCGACCGCGCCTACGTCATCGAATCGGGCGAAATCACCCTCAGCGGCACCGGCGCCGAGCTCAGCCGCGACGACTCGGTCCGCCGGGCCTACCTCGGCGAGGCATGAACCTCCGCCGCCTCGCACCCCTCGCGCCGGCGTTCCTGCTCATGGTGGGCGCGGCGGCCGCTGCATCCGCCGCCGGCGACCAGCCCCGGCTCGCCCCGCGGGCCGTCATCCCCAATGTCGCCGCCGGCGACCCCACGCCCACCCCCACGCCCGTGCCCCCGTACGCCGGCCAGGTTGCCGCCCTGGTCATCCCGGCCGCCGGTGTCGATGGCCGCTTCCCCGTCGAAGCGCGCGACACCGCCATCGTCGCCGGCCGCGAGGCCTTCGAAGACCCGTCCCGCCCGAACGCCATTGCCTGGTATCCGCGCTTCGGCCGTCCTGGATTTCCTGCCGCAAACAGCATCTTCGCCGCGCACATCGACTACGTCGGCTACGGTCCGGGCCCCTTCGCGCGCCTCACCGCCGTCCGGCCCGGCGACGCCGTCTCCGTCCTCATGGATAACGGCCTCGTCTACGCCTACACCGTCGTCTCCGTCGATATCGTCCGCCTGTCCGACCTCGATATGGATGCGGTCGTCTTCCCATTCCTCCCCCTTGAGCGCGAGCGCGTCACGCTCATCTCCTGCGGGGGCACCTTCGTCCCTCGACCGGGCGGCGGCGGCGAGTACGATAGCCGGGTCATCCTCGTCGCCGAGCGCACCATCCCGCGCTGACGGCTCCATCGCGGGACAGACAGGGCACGAATCCGGCAGAATCTCGGCGGCAGCACACACCCCTTCGCGGAGGCAGCATGGACGCACTCCAGGGCGTCACCATCCTCGATTTCTCCAGTCACATCGCAGGCCCCTACTGCACGAAGCTCCTCGCCGACCTCGGCGCACGCGTCATCAAGGTCGAGCGCCCCGGCGGCGACCCCGCCCGCAACCTCCCGCCCTTCCTCGGCGGCGACCCCGGCCCCGACCGCAGCGCCACCTTCCAGTACCTCAACACCAACAAGGAGTCGGTCGTCCTCGACCTCAAGCGGCCCGAGGCCCGCGACGTCGTCCGCGCACTTGTCCAGCGCGCCGACCTCGTCGTCACCGCCTCGCCGCCGCGCGTCGAAAAAGCCCTCGGCATCGACTACGCCACCCTTTCCGGCTACCGTGACATCCCCGTCGTCGCCATCACGAACTTCGGCCACGAGGGGCCCTACCGCGACTACTCGCTCGACGACCTCGTCGTCTACGCCATGGGCGCCGAGATGTACAGCCACGGGCTGCTGCATCGCGAACCGCTCAAGCTCGGCGGCACCGCGGCCACGCTCCAGTGCGGCGCCATGGCCGCCGTCGCCGCCATGGGCGCCCTCACCGCCTACGAGGTCCACGGCGTCGGCCAGCTCGTCGATGTCCCCTGCTTCAACGTCCAGGTCAACAACATCGACCGCCGCAGCTCCAGCATCCTCGCCTACCGCTTCTCCGGCCGCGTCCAGGACCGGCCCGCCTCCCACATCTCCGGCCTCGCCGGCGGCATCTACCCCGTCGCCGACGGCTACGTCGAAATCGCCGCCCTGCCCGGCACCTACTGGCGCCGCTTCGTCGAAATGATCGGCGACGAATCCCTCAAGGACCCCGCGCTCGATAGCCCCCTCGCCGCCCTCCAGCCCGGCGCCCGCGAGGCCGTCGACGCCATCGTCATCCCCTGGATGCTCGAACGCACCCGCGCCGAAGTCTGGGAGGCTGCCCGCGAACACCACGTGATGTGCGGGCCCCTCTACACCGGCCTCGACCTCTGGAACGACGAGAACTTCCGCGAACGCGGCCTCTGGACCACCATCCAGCACCCCGAGCTCGGCGAGCTTCCCATGCTCGGCCGCCCCTACATCTTCGAGAAGACGCCCTGGCGCATCCGTTCCGCCGCGCCGCGCCTCGGCGAGCACACCCGCACCATCCTTCAGGAGGCGGGCTTCGAACCCGCCGCCATCGACACCCTCGCTGCTTCCGGAGTCATCGCATGAGCGCACCACTTCCCCTGCAGGGAATCCGAATCTGCGACTTTACCGCCGTCTGGGCCGGCCAGACGGCCACCATGTACCTCGCCGACCTCGGCGCCGAGTGCATCAAAGTCGAAAACCCCTTCATCTGGAACCCAATGACCCGCGCCGCCAGCCCGCGCATGAACGCCATGATGGCTCAGCTCATGCCGCCCTGGATCGCCGGCCATCCCCCGGAGCCTGGTCCCCGCCCCTGGAACAACAGCCCCGCCTTCATCCAGGTGCTCCGCAACAAGAAGTCGTTCACCGTCGATAGCCGCCGCCCCGAGGGGCTCGCCATCGTCAAACAGCTCATCGCCATCAGCGACATCCTCGCCGAGAACCTGGCCATCGGCACGCTCGAGAAGCTCGGCCTCGATGACGACGCCATCCGTGCCGTCCGCCCCGACATCATCATCCTCCACATGCCCGCCTTCGGACGCACCGGCAGGTATGTCGAAGGCCGCGGCTACGGCGCTCACATCGATAGTGTCGCCGGCTCGACCATCCTCCGCGGCTATCGCGACACCGCCCCCGTCGACAACGTCAGCATCTTCGCCGGCGACTACTGGGGCGGCATGCACGGCGCCGTCGCGGTGATGGCAGCCCTCCGCCACCGCCGGCGCACCGGCGAGGGCCAGGTCATCGAAATGGCCCAGGTCGAATCCTCCGCCCATATGTTCCCCCAGGCCGCACTCGACGCCGCCTGGAACGGCCGCGAACACCGCACCATCGGCAACCGCTCCATCGAAGGCCACGTCCCCAGCGGCGTCTTCCCCGCCGCCGGCACCGACCGCTGGATCTGCATCTCCTGCCGCGATGACGCCGAATGGCGCGCCCTCGTCGCCTTCATGGGCAATCCCGCCTGGGCCACCGCACCCGAACTCGCCACCGCCGAAGGCCGGGCCGCCGCCCAGGACATGATCGAAGAACGCCTCGCCCAGTGGACCGCCGCCCGCGACCGCGACGAGCTCTTCCACGCCCTCCAGCAGGCAGGCGTCACGGCCGGCCCGGTCCTCAACGCCAAAGAGGCAGCCGAAGACCCCCACCTCGCGGCGACCGGCGCCTGGAAGCGCCTCCCCGCCACCGACGACTACCCCGAGGTCGACTGGCTCCGCCCCGCCTACCGCTTCTCGAAGTCGGATGTCGACCTTCGCACGCCGCCGTGCCTCTTCGGCGAACATAACGACTACGTCTACCGCGAGGTCCTCGGCCTCTCCGACGAGGAGATCGAGCGGCTCGCCGCCGCCGGTCATATCGCGACCACCTTCGACCCCGAGGTCATCGCCACCGCATGATCCCGGGCGCCGAACGCCGCCTCGTGACCGTCGCGCCCGGCGTCGACCTCGAGCTCTTCGAGGCCGGCGCCGGGCCGGCGGTCATCCTCCTCCACGGCTTCCCCGAGCTGGCGTACTCCTGGCGCCACCAGGTCGGCCCGCTCGCTGCCGCCGGCTACCGCGTCATCGTGCCCAACCAGCGCGGCTACGGAGCCAGCAGCGCCCCTGCTCCTGTCGAGGCGTACGACCTCGAAAGCCTCGCCGCCGATGTAGCGGCCCTTGTCCGCTGGGCCGGTGCCGGGCCGGCCGTCGTCATCGGCCACGACTGGGGCGCACCCGTCGCCTGGCACACCGCCCTCCGTTACCCCGGCCTCGTCCGCGCCGTCGGCTCTCTGAGTGTCCCGCACGCCGCCCGTCCGTCCCGGCCTCCGCTCGAACTCATGCGCGAAGCCGCCGGCCCCAACCATATCCACTACATCGACTACTTCCAGCAGCCCGGCGTTGCCGAAGCGGAGTTCGAAGCCGATGTGCGTGCCGGTCTCCTTGGCTTCTACTGGTCCATCTCCGGCGACGTCCCGCGCGAGGAGCGCTTCCGCCCGATACGCCGGGGCGCCCGCTTCATCGACTCGTTCGCCCCGCCCGCGCAGCTCCCCGCCTGGCTGACCGCCGCCGACCTCGAGGTCTACGTCGAGGCATTTACTCGCAGCGGATTCCGCGGCGGGCTCAACTGGTACCGCAACGTCAACCGCAACTGGGAGCGCTCCGCCGACCTCGCCGGCGCCGTCGTCCGGCAGCCCGCGCTGTTCGTGACCGGCAGCCGCGACCCTGCCCGCAACCCGCCCGCCATCGAGCGCCTCCGCGACGTCGTCCCCGACCTCCGCGTCTTCGCCATCCTCGAAGGGTGCGGGCACTGGACCCAGCAGGAGCGCCCGGCTGAAGTCACCGGCGCCATCCTCCGCTTCCTGTGCGAAATCGACGCCCGGGCGGCCCTGTAACTCTTCCGCCACCCGGCGGCTACTCAACCGTCCGCACAATTTGCGCACCGTTTACGAACTCCCCGGACCGGTTTCACATCGCCCCGCTACCGTATTTGACGAAGGGCCCGGAGGTCCGCACGCTCTCCCCCACCTTCTCCGCACCCGGACCACGGTCCGGGGACGGCCATGGCGGACCTCCTCCCTCGGCAGCACCCCCGCCGATCCAGTCGGCGGGTCCGTCCTCCCAGGCGCCCGTCTATCCCCGGGACGGGCGCCTGGCCCAAACCCCCGGACTCCTGGCGTTTACGCTCCTGCCTCTCCAGCAACAACGCCGCAAAAGCGAACCCGCCGTTTGGCCCGGCGGGTTCGCTGCTTTGTGCGCTGAAACGAAAGCAGAGTGGCTCCGCTTCCTCGGGTCAGGCAGTTGCTGCCGGCACGCGTGCCCCGACGCGCACCGTCGCGACGTCGGCGCCGCCGAACAGGCCGGTCACGGCGCCCCCCTGGAGCATGCAGGAGATGTAGACGTGCCCGGCCGGCACCCGCTCCGTTACCCAGGCCGGCGCCTCGATGCTCATCCCGTTCGCCGATACCCGGACCGGGTCGCCCGTGGCGATGCCCAGCGCCCGCGCATCCTCCTCGCTCACCTGGATCCGGTCGTACCGGTGGAGCTTCTCGGCCTCCGGGTGGCGCAGCGCCGCGGCATCGGCGGCCGTGTACAGGTCCCGCGACGTGATCACCCGCCAGCCCTCGCCGGCCGCCGGCGCTGAGACCGGCGCAGTTTGCGCCCTCGGCGCCCGGGCGATCGGCAGCCTTACTCCTTCGCCGATGATCAGGTCCCACGCCGGCTCGTAGGCGGCGTTCGCTTTCGCAATCTGCCCGAGCGCGTCGTCCGGCGTCGCCGGCAGCTCGACGCCCAGCTCCTTCGCAAGGACATGAAGCGCCTCCCACAGCGGCACCGCATCGCCCTCCGGCCGCACCGCCGGCGCGAGCTTCTGCACGCGGAAGTCCGCTGCGGTGTACGTGCCCGCCGACGCGTACGCGCGCCCTTCGGCGATCACTGCCTGCGCCCGCTTCGCTGTCGGGTGGGCAATGCCGTCGACCACCACGACCGTGCCGATCTGCTCGAGCGCCGCCGCAGCGCCCGGCAGCCGCATCGTCGGGTCGTCGCGGATGACCAGCAGCCCCGCGAGCCCCTCGAGCGGGTTGGGGCCGCCCTCGGCGCCGATGCCCTGGTCGAGCAGTCCCCACGTGTTCGCCTCCGGCGGCAGCACCGCAAGGCCTTCGCTCGCCCGTTCGCCCAGCAGTGCAATCGCCAGGTTCGCCGCGCCCCCGGTCATCGCCGCCGCGATAGCCGGGCTCACCGGGTTCGGCGCGCACACCACCATCGTCGCTTCCCGCGGCGCCTCGCGCAGCAGCGCAGCCGCCCGCGCAATCTCGTCGTTCGCCGGGGTGCCGCCCTGCACCGCCTCCGCCAGCTGCGCCGCCGCCAGGCCCTCCTCGCCGGCGGCCGTCCGGATCCAGGCGGCCGCGAAGTCCACCAGCTCGCTGCGCAGCGGCCCGATCACCACGAGCTTCGCCTTCTCCCAAACCACCGCGTCTTTGATGCGGACGCTCACCACGTTGTGACTCTCTTCGATGTCGTCCGCGACCGTCACAATCGCCTTCGCTTTCGGCAGACGTTCGAGGTTTGCGGCCATCCGCCACGTGCCGAACCGCTCCTCCAGCGCGCCCTTCACGGCGCGCACCACCGGCCCGAGCGTCTGGTCCGGCGTTGCCCCCAGCGCCCGCGCCAGCTCCCTGATGGCGAGCGCTTCTTCGTTGGTCACCGTTCCGCCGACCAGCACGCCGACGCGTCCGCGGCCCTTCGCCTCGCGCAGCAGGCGTGCCGCTTCGGCCGCCGTCTCCGCCAGGGTCGCCGGGGCCTGGATGTTCCCGCGCCGCAGGAGATGCTTCGATAGCCGCTCGCGCGGCTTCAGCGAATCGTAGTGGTACCGCCCGCGGACGCAGATCTGGTCCCCGCTGAAGGCGTTGCCGTCGCCGGGCCGCACAATCACGCCCCGGCCGTCGACCGAACCGAGCCGGATGCTGCAGCCCACCGCGCACGAGTCGCACGTCGTCGAGGTCCACTTCTCCGGCTTCGCCACCCACTTGTTCGGGTGCTCCATCAGCGTCGCCGTCGGGCAGACGTCGATGCACGCCCCCGAGAAGTCGCAGTTGCTCTCGTGAATTGGGCCGCCCGCGCCGAACGCAATCATCGCGTCCCAGCCGCGCCCGCTCAGCGTAATCGCGCCGGTGTGCCGCTTTTCGTCACACGCCCGTACGCAGCGCGTGCAGATGATGCACATCTGCGGGTCGAACTCCATGAACGGGTTACCCCGGTCGGCCGGCGGCTGCGGCGTTTGGTACCACGTCCGCTGCTCGCCGACCCACGGCTCGTACCCCGCGCTCCCCACCATCTCGCAGGTCGCCTGCAGCTCGCACCGGTAGTTCTTCGAACAGGTCAGGCAGCGGTGCGTCACCACGTCATCGCGCAGGCAGATATCGCCCGGGTGGCAGTGCTCCCGCCGGTGGCACGTCAGGCAACGGTCGCTGTGGTTCGCCAGGATGATCGACAGCACCGACCGGCGGCCTTCGAGCACTTCCGGCGTGTTCGTCCGCACCACCATGTTCTCGGTGACCACCGCCGTGCACGAAAGCTGGAGCCCCGGCGGCCCTTCGATATCCACCAGGCACGACCGGCAGCCCGCGTACGGTTTCAGGCCATCGATGTAGCACAGGCTCGAAACGTAGAACCCGTTGTTCTTCAGCACTTCAACCAGCGGCGCACCCGCCGGCGCCTCGATGACCTTGCCGTCGACTGTTATCTGGACCATGGGCTCCCTACAGGCGGTGGAAGTCGGCGTCGGGGTCCGGCGCCTTCATGCCGTTCGGATACGTGTTGTTGTTCCGCTTCAGGAATTCCTGCGCCACCCGCGTCAGCGCGTGCTTGTCGCGGTACATCTCCTCGAAGTTATATACCGCGTCGTCGAGCGGGCCGCCCGGCTGAATCGCCTCATACGGGCACGCCTCCGTGCACAGCCCGCAGTACATGCAGATCCGGAAGTCGATCTCGTACCGGTCGATGTTCCGCCGGCCTTCCGCGTCCTGGCTCGTCGCCACCAGGATGCAGCCGTCCGGGCACGCCTGCGCACACGTCGAACAGCCGGTGCACCGCTCCTCGAACCAGAGCAGGTTCGTCCGTGCGTAAACCGGGACTTTGCGGACCTCCTCCGGGTACTGGATCGTCGCCGGCGGCCTGAACATATTCCGCAGCGTCAGGCTCATCCCCTTCGCGATGCCCTTGCCATATGCCATGGGGGAGGTCCTCCAGTGCCGCGGGGCGCAACCGCCCTTCGTGGCGCCTCGATCCTACCAACGGGGGATTGTGATTACAAACACAAGGCTCACTCGGCGGCCAGCTCGCCGCGCCCGGCCCCGGCCGGGCCCCGCTCCTCCACGAACAGCCCGTACATCGCCATCGAAACGAGCGCCAGCGCCGCCGCCGTCGGCCCCAGAGCCGTATACCCGCCAGCCTCCAGCGCCAGTCCGCCGACCACCGACCCCGTCACAATCCCGAACTGCTGGCCGGCCGCGTTCAACGCCATTACCGTCCCCCGGTCATCCGGCGACATCTCCGTCATAATCGCCTGCGAACTCGCGAACCGCGCCCCGCCCGAGACTGCAAACAGGAACAGGAACCCGAGCCCTACTGCCATAGCGACCGCCGCGGTCGTCGTGAGCGCAATGAACACCGCGCAGGTCAGCGAGGTCCACAGGATGACCGGCCGCTTCCCCACCCGGTCCGCCAGCCGCCCGCCCGCGTTGCTCCCCAGCAGCACCCCCAGCCCCATCGTCATCGTCAGCCCGCCCAGCGCCCACTTCGCCACCCCGAATTCGTCGTGGAAATAGGCACCCATGTACGTCGCGAACACAAACCAGTAGCTCGTCGAAAGGTAGTTCGAAAAGAGCGCCGCGCTCGTCGGCAGGTCGCGCAGCACTCGCGGGATCGCCGCCATCCCGCTGCCCGCCCTGCCGTCCGCGCGCCGCGGCGGATCCGCCGGCAGCTTCCGGAACAGCAGCCACGTGAACACCACCAGCAGGCCCGCCAGCGCCACGAACGTCCACCGCCACGAAAAGACGCCGCTCAGCACCGCGCCCGCCGGCACCCCGAAGATGCTTGCGCTCGTGTTCGCCGAAATCACCCACGACATCGCCCGCCCGCGCTCTTCGTATGAAAAGTAATCGCCCACTGCGGCGAACACCGCCGGGGTGAGGCAGGCCACGCCCAGCCCGGCCATCGCCCGCGCCAGCATCAGCGGTACGAACCCCGGCGCGGCCGCCGAGAACACCGTCGCGACCGTCAGGGTCGCCATCCCCGCGACGACGACCGGCTTCCGCCCCAGCCGGTCGATGAACGGCCCCGAGAACACCGCCGCAATCCCGCCGGCTACCGCGTACGCCGTCACCAGCAGGCCCGCCACGGCGACCCGCACCCCGAAGTCCTCCGAAATCTCCGGCAGGATCGGCGTGATGATCAGGTTGTTGAAGACGACAGCAAACGAGGCCACGCACAACAGCGCCAGCACCAGCGTCCGTTGTGACCGTGGCCCCGTGAGTGACACGCCTTCAGCCTACACGGCAGGCGCACTGGACGTCAGTTCAGCAGCTTCAGCAGCTCCTTCGTCGCTTCCGCCGCCGCAATAACCTTTGCCCGCTCTTCGTCCGTCAGCGGCAGCTCGAACGTCCGCTGGATGCCGCCTTCGCCCAGCTGGCACACCGTCCCGCTGAACACGTCGCGGATGCCGTATTCGCCCTGGTGGTAGACCGAGCAGGGGATAAGCCGCCGCTGGTCCAGCAGGATCGCCTCCACCATCGCAATCGTCGCCGCCGAAGGCGCGAAGTACGCCGACCCCGTCTTGTACAGCTCTCCGATTTCTGCACCGCCGCGCATCGCCCGCGCCACGATCGCCTGCACCCTCTCCGGCGGCAGGAGGTCCGTCAGCGGCACCCCGCCCACCCTCGTCTGCGAAACCACCGGCACCATCGTCGTGTCCGTGTGCCCGCCGATCACATACCCATGGACGTCGTTCACCGAAACGCCGAGCTCGGCCGCAATGAAGTACCGGTAGCGGGCGCTGTCCAGCGCGCCGCCCTGCCCGATGACCCGCTCCCGCGGAAAACCGCTCGCCTGCATCGCCACGTGGCACATGGCGTCCATCGGGTTCGAGAAGACGATGATCACCGCGTTCGGCGAAGCCTTCGCCGCCGCGGCCACCTTCGACCGCACAATCTCCGCGTTGCCGTTCAGCAGCTCCTCCCGGCTCATGCCCGGCTTCCGCGGCGCGCCGGCCGTCACCACCACCACGTCGCTCCCTGCGGTCTCCTCCCAGCCGTCCGTCGCAATGATCCGGGTCGAAAACCCCTCCCACGGCGCCGCCTGCGACTCATCCAGCGCCTTCCCGTGGTGCATCGTGCCCGCAAACTGCGGGTCGTCCTGCAGCACCACATCGCAAATGTCGCGCTCGATCAGCCGCTGCGCCATCGCTCCGCCGGTCATCCCGGCGCCGACAATCGTGACCTTCTTCCGAGGCATGGGGCTCCCTGCTGAACTGGTGTGTGCCTGCCAAGGCTAGCACGCGCCTGCCTTACCCGCGCCGTGCAACGCCCCGTACGCCCGCCCTCGCGTACACTCGAATCGTGGACCAGTCCCACATCCGCAACTTCTGCATCATCGCCCACATCGACCACGGCAAGTCGACCCTCGCCGACCGGCTCCTCGAACGCACCGGCACCATCTCCGAGCGCGAAATGGCCGAACAGGTCCTCGACTCCATGGACCTCGAGCGCGAAAAGGGCATCACCATCAAAGCCGCCGCCGCCCGCATGCTCTACCGCGCCTCCGATGGGCAGGAGTACGAACTCAACCTGATCGATACCCCCGGCCATGTCGACTTCGCCTACGAGGTCTCCCGCTCCCTCGCTGCCTGCGAAGGCGCCCTCCTCGTCGTCGATGCCTCGCAGGGCATCGAGGCCCAGACGCTCGCCAATGTCTACCTCGCGATGAACCAGGACCTGGCCCTGATCCCGGTCCTCAACAAGATCGACCTCCCCCACGCCGAGCCCGAACGCGTTGCCGCCGAGCTCGAGCGCGTCATCGGCTTCTCCCGCGACGAAATCATCCTCGCCAGCGCCAAGGAAGGCATCGGCGTCGACGAAATCCTCGAGGCCATCGTCGCCCGCATCCCGCCGCCCTCCGGCAACCCCAACGCCCCCCTCAAGGCGCTCATCTTCGATTCAAAATACGACGCCTACAAAGGCGTGGTTGCCCACGTCCGCGTCGTCGATGGCGAGATGCACGGCCGGCGCAACCTGAGGCTCATGTCCACCGGCGCCGTCTTCGAGCCGCTCGAATTCGGCATCTTCAGCCCCGGCATGCGCCCGCTCGAAGGCCTCGCCGCCGGCGAAGTCGGCTACGTCGCCACCGGCCTCAAGGACGTCGCCGAGTGCCGCGTCGGCGACACCATCACCTGGGCCGATGAGCCCGCCCCGGAGCCGCTCCCCGGCTACCGCCGCGCCAAGCCCATGGTCTTCGCCGGCATCTACCCCACCGATTCCGACCAGTACCAGGAGCTCCGCGACGCGCTCGCCAAGCTCGTCCTCAACGATGCCTCCCTCGTCTACGAACCCGAATCCTCCGTCGCCCTCGGCTTCGGCTTCCGCTGCGGCTTCCTCGGCCTCCTCCACCTCGAAATCGTCGTCGAACGGCTCGAGCGCGAGTACGGCCTCTCCCTCCTGACCACCGCGCCCTCCGTCGAGTACCGCGTCCAGACGACCTCCGGCGAGGAGATCATCGTCGATAACCCCGCCGACCTCCCCGACCCCTCGCGCATCGCCGCCATCTCCGAGCCCTGGGCGAAAATCGACGTCATCACCCCCAGCCGCTACATCGGCCAGGTCATGGACCTCGTCACCAGCCGGCGCGGCCAGTTCCTCCGCATGGAGTTCCTCGAAGCGGAGAACGAACTCGCCCCGGGCGAGGCCCGCGTCCTCCTCGAGTACGACGTCCCCATGGCCGAAATCCTCGTCGACTTCTACGACCAGCTGAAGAGCTCGACCTCCGGCTACGCCAGCCTCGATTACCAGGTCAAGGAGTACCGGCCTGCCCGGCTCGTCAAGGTCGACATCCTCGTCAACGGCGTCCCGGTCGATGCCCTCTCCGTCATCACCCACGCCAGCAATGCCGAGAAGGTTGGCCGCACGCTCGTCACGAAGCTCAAAGACCTCATCCCGCGGCAGCTCTTCGAGGTCCCCATCCAGGCCGCCGTCGGCGGCAAGATCATCGCCCGCGAAACCATCCGCGCCATGCGCAAGAACGTCCTCGCCAAGTGCTACGGCGGCGACGTCACCCGCAAGCGGAAGCTGCTCGAGAAACAGGCCGAAGGCAAGAAGAAAATGAAGCGGGTCGGCAGCGTTGAAATTCCCCAGGAAGCCTTCATGGCCGTCCTTCGCCTCCGCGAATAGCCGCCGCGCCTCGTAATCCCTTCGAAACGCTCGCCTGTTACCCTTTACCAATCCCGGCGCACTGCGCCGAACCAACCGGAGCGCCAGCCGTGGTCAAAGCCTTCGTCCTCATCGTTGTCGACCCCGCCAAAACCATCGAGGTCTACGAAAAGCTCCGCGCCGTCGAAGGCATCTCCGAGGTCTACCAGGTCATGGGCCCCTACGACATCGTCGCCGTCGTCGAGGTCCCCAGCCTCACGGATGTCCCCGCCGTCATCTCGCGCCACATCCGCGCAATCGAGGGCATCGAGAGCACCACGACCTGTGTCACCTTCCCCGAGGCGGCCGGCGCCCGCTGACGCTCAGGGGCAGGCCGCAAGCGCCTCCTCGACCAGCCGGAACAGGCCCTCGGCATCAACCCGGGTCGCCAGGCGGCAGTTCGGCTCCGGTGCGCCGGCCGCACGCCGCTGCTCCGCAGCTTCTGCCCCCAGGAACCGCCGGTCGACCACCGTCATCCCGCGCGTCTCCTCCCCCCGCAGCTCCACCGCCACGTGCGCCGGTGTTACCTCGAAGAGCTCCGGCGCCGCCAGCGCCGCGACCGCACACGGGTCGTGCAGCGGCACCGCGGGCGTCCCGTACACCCGCTCCGCGGCCGCCCGGTAGTGCTCCAGCAGGTCCGCAACCACCCCCGCCGTGTGCGTCCCCACAGCCCGGAACCGGGCGATGGTCTCCGGCCCAACGGCCGCCTGCCGCGTCAGGTCGAGCCCGCACATCGTGATGCGCGCCCCCGATGAAAACACAATGTGCGCAGCCTCCGGGTCCGCCCAGGCGTTGAACTCCGCGGCGGCGGTCACATTCCCCCACGTCGCCGACCCGCCCATGATGCTCAGCCGCGCGATGCTCTTCGCCAGCCGCGGCTCCACCCGCATCGCCAGCGCAAGGTTCGTTAGCGGCCCCGTCGCAATCACGACCGTGCCCGGGTTCCCCATGACCGTCTCGACCAGGAACTCAACCGCGCCCTTCGTGATAACCCGGTTCGAACCGCGCGGCAGCTCCGCTCCGTCGAGCCCCGTCGTCCCGTGCACCCGTTCGCCGGCCCGCGGCAGGCTCCCGAGAATCGGGCCGGCTGCCCCCCGCGCCACCGGCACCTCCGGCCGGCCGATGAGTTCGAGCACCCGCAGCGCATTCTCGGTCACCCGCCATACGGGTGCATTGCCGCCGACCGTCGTAATGCCCAGCAGGTCGAAATGCCGCGCCGCCAGCAGGATGGCCACCGCATCATCGTGGCCGGGGTCGCAGTCGATAATCGCCTTCGTCCGCTTCATAGAGGCACCTCCTCATCGAGTCGTGACAGGTGAAGCGTACGGCACGGCAGGACAACGCCGGCGTCCGGCCGGTCAGAAAATCGGGCCCGTTTCGGGCGCTCCCTCGTCTTCGAGCCCCAGCAGCTTCGGCGCCTCCAGCAGCCCCGCACCGTTCAGGAGCCGCCGCCGCATGCCGAGAAGCGCCGCATCGTCCGCGCCCCCGAGCGCCCGCCGGACCAGTTCAAACAGGGTCCGGGCCGTCACCAGCGCGTACCGGTAGTTCTCGCACGCGCGGATGAGCGGGTCGCTCAGTTCTCCGCTCCGCTGCTCCGGCTCCCGGTCGCGGTACCCGTTTGCGATGATCAGCCCCCGCGGCGCGGGCCGCCCTGCGAGCAACTCCGCCTCGATCCGCCGCTGGAGGCGGATGTACGGCCATTCCACTACCTGCCCGCTCGCGCTCTCCAGCTCCACGAACGCCAGCACATCCTCGCTCTGGACCGCCAGCGGCTCGCCCGGCCGCGAAACCACCGCAAAGCCCAGCGTCTGGAGCGCAGCACGGGCAGCCTCCCCGAAGCCGGGACCATCCTTCCAGAGCAGGCCCCGGTGGCGCGCCAGCGCATCGTGCCGCTCCTGCACCGCCGCCAGTCGCTCCCGCGCCGCCGCCTCGGCAGCCGCCGCCTCTTCCAGTTCCGCTTCCACCTGTTCCAGCCCCGGCACCGCCACCGACCGCACCCAGTACGGCGCCTCGGTCCCGGTGTCCACGCCGGCCATCTGCCGGCAGGCATCGACCAGCGCCTGCGCGAGGTTCGTGCGCGGCGTGCCGTACGACTCCGACATCGCGGGAATGAACACCACGCGCCCACCCAGCACCTCGAACTCCGCCGCAATCGGCACGCCCGAGCCGCCGAGCGCAATCGGCCGCCCGTGCCGCCGGAACTCCGCCTGCCGCTCGTCGAACCACGCCCGCCAGCCCACCTCGCCCCGGAACTCCCGCAGCACCGCGCTCATCGGATGGTGCTCATCGGCAATCCTGACCGTCTTGCCTTCGCCCGCCCGCAGCCACGGCGTCGACCAGCTCATCCCGCCCGGGGCCGGCAGCCAGTGATACCGGTCGCAACCCTCGAAACCGACCACCCCATGCTGGAACGCATCCGGGCGCCCGAACACCACCACCAGCCCGCCCGCCTCCAGCAGACGCCGCGTCTCCTCCAGCCGCCGCCGCAGCTGTTCGGCAATCCCCGCCACCGTGGCCGAACCCGGCACATTCAGCACCGGGCGCCCGTCGAACGCCTCGAACTCCTTCCCCTCCTCGATGACTTCCCGCACCACCCGGTCGATCCCGGCCGGGTCGATAATCAGCGCGTCGTAGTCGTTGTAGTTCGGCGCCGTCAGCGGGTTGTAGTTGTCAATCGCCACATTCGGCAGCGGGAACGAAATGCTCAGGATGCGCACGGCTCCTCCCCTTGCAGCAGCGGGGCCAGCCGCTGCCGCAGCGGCCCGGCGAGGTCCGGCCGCGCGAGGGCTGCCGCCACGTTCGCGACGATGTAGCCCAGCGGCCGTCCCGTATCGTACCGCCGGCCCTCGAACCGCAGCGCCGAAACCGGCTCGCTCGCTGCAATCTGCCGCGCAATCGCATCGGTGATCTGCAGCTCGCCGTTCTTCCCCGGCGGCGTCGCGTCGATGTGCGCGAGGATCGTCTCCGAAAGCACGTACCGCCCCACGATGCCCAGCCGAGACGGCGCCTCCTCCAGCCGCGGTTTCTCAACGACCCGCCGCAGCCGCACCGGGTTCCCGTCGCCCTCAGGGTCGACGATGCCGTACTGCGGCACGTCCGCGTCTGCCACTTGCTCGACGGCAATCACCGTGCCGCCCGTGGTCTCGTACGCCGCCACCAGCTGCGCCGTGCACGACTGCCGTCCGAGAATGACGTCATCCGGGAAGAGCAGCGCGAACGGCCTCCCCTCGATGAACTCCCGGGCGCACGCCACGGCATGCGCGATGCCCAGCTGCTTCGGCTGGTACACCGCATGGAACTCCGCCTTCGCCGCAATGGCCGCCAGCGAATCCGCGAGCGCCTGGTTCCCTGTCTCCCGCAGCGCCGTCTCCACCCGCGCCCCGGCGCGGAAGTGCTCAAGGATCGACTCCTTCCCCTCCGCAATAACGAACACAATCCGCGTGATCCCTGCCGCCACCGCCTCGTCGACGCACCAGTCGATGAGCGGCCGGTCCACCAGCGGAAGCATCTCCTTGGGCACCGCCTTCGTCGCCGGGAGCATCCGCGTTCCCAGCCCTGCCGCGAGGATGACCGCTGTCGTGACCGGCTTCGCCATACGCTCCCCAATCCTAGGCCCGCGCCCCCTTACCGGATATACAGAACACGCGGCCCTTGCTAGGATGTGAAGCTGTCCGAATCTCTTACGGGGAGCATTTTGAGGAGACGACCTAAGGTTCCACCACGGCCGGCACCGCCAGAGCCACGGATCAACGAGCGCATTCGCGTTCCCGAAGTCCGGCTCATCGACGAAGACGGGCGCCAGATCGGCATCGTCAAAACGTCGGAAGCGCTCGCCATGGCGCGGCAGCGCGATGTCGACCTCGTCGAGGTTGCAGCCCAGGCCAGCCCGCCTGTCGCGCGGCTCATGGATTTCGGCCGCTACAAATACGAACAATCGAAGAAGGAGCGCGAGGCCCGCAAGCACCAGGTCAATGTCCAGCTGCGCGAGGTCCGCATGAAGCCGAAAATCGACGACCACGATGTCGACTTCAAGACGCGGACCGCGGCCAAGCTCCTCAAAGAAGGGGACAAGGTGAAGGTCACGGTCATGTTCCGCGGCCGCGAAATCACCCACCCCCAGATCGGCAAGGCCCTCCTCGACCGGGTGGTGAAAAGCCTCGAGCACATCGCCGTCGTCGAGAAGGAAGCCATGCTCGAAGGCCGCCAGATGACGGTCATCCTCGCTCCCGATAAGAAGAAACTGGCCGCCCTGGCCAAGGCTTCCGCGCAAAAGCAGGCCGAGGCATCGGCCGCCGAAGAGGAGGACGAGGCCGTCGCTGCCGCGGCCGCAGCAGCACCCGTCGTCGGTGACGACGACCTGGATAGCGATGACGACGACGACGGCGACGACGCCGAAGAGGAGTAACCGATGCCCAAGCTCAAGACGCACAAAGGCGCCGCTGCACGCTTCCGCGTAACCGGCGGCGGCAAGATCATGCGGATGTACGGCAGCCGCAACAACTTCCGCCGCAAGAAGCGGACGGCCGTCAATGCGCTGTACAGCCGCACGGTCGAGGTCGCGCCGTCCCACACGAAGATCGTCCGCCGGCTCCTCGCTGGCCAGGGCTGACCTAACCCAGGAGTTACCCCATGAGCCGCGTCAAGCGGGGCGTCACCGCCCACCGCCGACACAAGAAAGTCCTCGCCCTCACGAAGGGCCACGCCGGTCAGCGCCACCGGCTCTTCCGCCGCGCCAACGAGAGCATGCTCCACGCGCTGCGCTACAGCTACGAAAACCGGCGCGACCGCAAGGGCGACTTCCGCGAACTCTGGATCGTCCGCATCAACGCAGCGGCCCGTCTTAACGGCCTCAGCTACAGCCGCTTCATCAGCGGCCTCAAGAAGGCCGGCATCGAGCTCGACCGCAAGGTCCTCGCCGACCTCGCGGTCACCCGGCCCGACGCCTTCTCCCAGCTCGCCGAGAAGGCCCGCGCGGCACTTGCGTCCTGACCCTCCCCGCCGCAGAAACTGCGGGGCGGCGCCGGAATGGCGCCGCCCCGTTTCGCATTGTGCACCCCCGGCAGGCCGCGCCGCTCCTCGCGCTACTGCCCCGACCAGGTCAGCGTCGGCAGCCGGCTGAAGCCCAGCGCGTACACCGCCGCACCAAGCACGGCCAGCACCGCAAAATCCACGCCGTACCCGATGAACCCCCCGCTCCCGGTCGCATACGTGGCCAGTTGCAGCGCATCAACCGCGTACGTCAGCGGGTTCACGTAGGCCAGCACCTTCATCCAGGCCGGCAGCCCATCGACCGGGAAGAACGCCCCCGAGAAAAACAGCAGCGGAAAGAGCGCCAGGTTCATGATCAGGTGAAACCCCTGCATCGACTGCACCCGGGTCGCCAGCGCCTGCGCCAGCCCGGTCAGCATCAGGTTCAGCAGCACCACCGTCAGCAGTGCCAGCCCAAATCCTGCGGCCATCCCGTGCTGCCAGCCGAAATCGACGAACGGCGCCGCGACGGCCAGCACCAGGAACGCCTGCGCCGCACCGATCAGCAGCGCCGCCAGCGATTTCCCGAGCAGCACCGTCCGCGGGTCGTGCGGGCTCGAGAGCAGCAGCCGCAGAAACCCGCTGTCACGGTCCCGGTAGTACGAGGCCGACGAAAACGTCGACGAGAACACCGAGGTCATCACCACCGTCCCGGCTACCAGGTACGCCGTGAAATTACCCGCCGGCAGGCGCGACGGCTCCAGCCCCTGCGATACCCCGTTGCCGAGGAACACCAGCAGCATCAGCGGCGTCAGCACCGAGGAGTACAGCTGCGACCGCGCCCGCGCCACCGCCCGCAGGTCCCGGAGCGCAATCGCTGCCGCCACCCGGGCGCCGTTCATCGCACCCCCGCCCGGCGCCGCCGGGCGCACCGCCGCTCCTGCGGCGGCTGACGCTGTCTGACTCATCGCACCGCCTCCTTGCGTCGCTGCACGAACTGGAAATACGCATCCTCGAGCGACGCCTCGTCGATGCGTAGACTGCGGATCGCCGCGCCGGCCGCTTCGAACAGGCGCGCGGCCAGCGCTGCCGCGTCGTCGGTCGTGATCAGCAGCTCGCCGTTCGCCGCGGTCACGTTGTCGGCCCCGGCCAGCTCCGCAATCTGCGCCTCGACCTCGCTGCTCGCGCTGTGGAGCTCGACCCGCACCGTCTGCTTCCGCAGGTTCCGCTTCAGCTCAGCCGGCGAGCCCGTCGCCACCACCCGCCCCGCCTGGACGAACGCCACCAGGTCGCAGACGGCGTCGGCCTCGTGGAGGTCGTTCGTCGCCAGCAGCACCGTGGCGCCTCCCCGCTCTCCCAGCACCGTCTCCCAGAGCAGTTTCCGCTCCTCGGGGTCTACACCGGTCGTCGGCTCATCCAGCAGCAGCAGCGCAGGCCGGTGGAGCAGCGCCCGCGCGACCTCCAGGCGCCGCCGCATTCCGCCCGAGAGAGTCGAAATCGGGTCCTTCGCCCGCCCTGCAAGCCCAAATCGCTCCAGCAGCTCCGCCGACCTCTCCCGCGCCGCCTGGCCGGTCACCCCGAACAGCCGCCCGGCGAAGAGCAGGTACTCCAGCGGCGTCATCAGCGGGTCCGATGCGTTCTCCTGGAACACGGTTCCGATGCGGGCGCGCACGCTGCGCGTCGGCGGTCCCCCGAGGATTGTCAGCGAGCCCTCGGGCGGCCGTTCAGCGCCGGCAACCAGCGCGAGAAAGGTGCTCTTGCCGCTTCCATTCGGGCCGAGCACCCCGAACACGCTCCCCTCGGGGACCTCGAGCGAAAAACCGTCCAGCGCGGTCCGCTCACCGTAGCGCCGCCGGATGCCCTGCGCCGTGACCGCGCTGTTCACAGATTCCAGTGTCACACCGCCGCCATGCTCGATCGAGTGCTGACCGCAGCCCGCATCGCCCGCGCGCTTACGCCGGAACGACCAGCATCGCCACCAGTTGCTGCATCACAAGCAGCGCCAGGATCGCCATCATCGGCGAAAGGTCGATCATCCCCGCCCGCGGCATCACCCGCCGGAACGGGTCGATGATCGGCTCGGTCACCCGGAAGAGCAGCTGGTAGAGCGGGCTCGCCTGGTCGATCGGCAGCCAGCTCAGCAGCGACCTGGCGATGACCGCCCAGGTCAGGATGTTCAAAAACGTGAACGTTAGCTGGGCAACGTACGGATTGATGGCTCGTCCTCCCGGCGTCGCTCCCTCCAGCTTACCAGATCGGCAGGTTCGGCCCCGGTCATGAGCGCCCTACTGCCCTGCCGCCCGCCGCACGACTTCAATCATCACGTACAGCAGGATGATCACCACCATCCCCGAGAAATCGATCATCCCCGTCCGCGGCAGCACCCGGCGCACCGGCTCCAGCAGCGGCTCTGTGATCCGGTACAGCAGCCGCGCGGCCTCGTTCTCCTGGCTGATGGGGAACCAGCTCAGCAGCGACCGCAGGAAGACCGCCAGGATCAGCAGCCACAGGAACAGCGTGAACAGCGACGCCACAGTGTCGTTCATGCCGGCCCGCCCAGCTCGACGGCGCGGGCGTACGCCGCCCGCACGCCTTCGATAATCGCCGCCCTGAGCGCCGCGCGCTCCATCTCGAGCAGCCCCGCCGCGGTCGTCCCCGCAGGCGAAGTCACCATCGCCCGCAGCTCGGCCGCGCTCTTGCCGCTCTCCTGCAGGTACTGCGCCGAGCCCGCCACCGTTTGGATGACCAGCTCCTCCGCCTGCGCCCGCGGCAGCCCGACGTTCACGGCCCCTTCGATGAGCGCCTCGATGAACAGGAACACGTAGGCTGGCCCGCTGCCGCTCACCGCCGTCGCCATGTCGATCTTCCGCTCGTCGTCGACGTACAGCTCCCGCCCGATGGCCCCCAGCAGCCGCCGCGCCACGCTCCGCTGCTCGACCGTCACGCCCGGCGCCGCCGTCCACGCGGTCATGCCGGCCCGGATCGCCGCCGGCGTGTTCGGCATCGCGCGTACGACGAACTGGTGGTCGAACGCCTCCTGGATCGTGGCGATCCGCACGCCGGCCATGATCGACAGGATGAGCGCACCCGGCCGCACCCGCCCCTTCACCGTCGCGAGCTCCTGCGGCTTCACCGCCAGCACCACGAGCCCGGCATCGCCCATCGGCCAGAACTCGGCCGTGGCCTCCACGCCGTAGGCTGCCCGCAGCTGCGTCCGCCGGGCATCGACCTTCTCGATAACCGTGACATCCTGCGGCTCGAACACCCCCCGCTCGAGCGCCCCGGCGAGGATCGCCTCGCCCATCACGCCGCCGCCGACGATTGCGACCTTCATGCGCGTTCTCCAAATATCGCCCGCCCGATCCGCACCATGGTGGCCCCTTCCTCAATGGCGACCTCGAAGTCCTCGGTCATGCCCATCGACAGCTCCGGCAGGGCAAGCTCCCGCGCCAGTCCCGCCAGCCGCCGGAAAACCGGTCGCACCGCCTCCGGGTCCTCCGCCCGCGGCGCCACGGTCATCAGTCCGGCCACTTCGATGTGCGGGAGGGTCTGCGCCAGCGCCACGGCGCCGGCCACGTCCCCCGGCGCGAAGCCGAACTTGGTCGGCTCGCCGGCCACGTTGACCTCGAGCAGCACCCTGGTGGGGGCCGCAGCAGCACGGTCGAGCGCCTGGAGGAGCCGGGTCGAATCGATGCCGTGGAGTATAGCAAAGGCCCCCGCAGCGGCCCGCGCCTTGTTCGTCTGGAGGTGCCCCACCAGGTGCCACGTCGGCGCCGGGAGCCCCCGCTGCGCCGCCAACTCCGCAACCGCCGGGATTTTCGCCAGCGCTTCCTGCACCCGGTTCTCGCCGAACTCGCGGATGCCGGCCGCGAGCGCCTCCGCCACCGCTTCCGGCCCGAAGGTCTTGCTCACCGCGATCAGCCGCACCGATGCCGGGTCCCGTCCGGCGCGGGCGCAGGCCCGCGCGATCCGTTCGCGCACGGCCGCCGCCCGTTCCGCGATGCTGGCTGCCGCCGCGGTCATGGCAGGTCCGGCGGGTGGCGGGCCTCCCAAATTCCCCGCGCCACTACCGCTGTGACCGCAAGCCCGAGGAGCGCGAGCCCCAGCCAGGGCGAGGTCAGGAACGCCCACAGGATGAGCACGAACCCGAGAACTGCCCCGAACAGCAGCCCGAGCGGCAGCGCCAGCGCCTTGAACACCACCCAGATGATCAGCAGCGTCTCACGCCAGGAGCCGGGCGGCGGCTCGTCCTGCGGCTGGCTCGGCCCGTAGTAGAACCCCATGCATCCGATTGTGGCCGCGCCGGCGGCCCCTGTCGAACGCGCGGAGGTGCAGGCCGCACGGCCTGCACCTCCGGAGTGTGCGTGCGCTCGCGGCTCAGCTCAGCCGCACTTGTTGTAGAAGCAGTTGTGGCAGACGAGGCAGCCCTCCGCGTAGTACAGCACCGCGCCGCACTCCGGGCAGCCGACCCCGCTGGCCACGGCGTCGCTGTGCAGCTTCGCGGCCACGTTCGCGCCCGTGCTCTCGACCACCAGGTCCGGCGGGATGAGCGCCGGCTGGGCCGCCGCCTTCGAACCGCCGAACTTCAGCTCCAGCCACCGGAACACGTAGTCCACGATGCTTGTCGCGATCGGGATATCCTTGTTGCTGGTCGGGCCGCTCGGCTCGAACCGCGTGTTCTTCAGCTTCGAGGCCAGCTCCGAGAGCGGCACGCCATACTGCAGCGCGTAGCTCGTCAGCATCGCGACCGTGTCCATCAGCCCCGAGACCGTCGAGCCCTGCTTCGAGACATTGATGAACACCTCGCCCGGCGTCCCGTCCTCGAACAGGCCGACCGTCATGTACCCTTCCTGCTCGCCGACGCGGAACTTGTGCGTAATCGCCTGCCGCTCGTCCGGCAGCCGCCGCCGCACCGGCCCCGCGGCCTGCGCCACAATCGCCTGCGCCGCCTCGACCGCCTTCTCGGCGTCCGACTTCTCCGCGTGCTTCAGCACCTGGAACTCGCGCGAGCCGTCCCGGTAGATGGTGATCCCCTTGCACCCCGTCCGGTACGCCAGCTCGTACGAAATCCGCACGTCATCGACCGTTGCCGAGTTCGGGAAGTTGATCGTCTTCGAGACCGCATTGTCGGTGAACTCCTGGAAGGCCGCCTGCATCCGCACGTGCCACTCCGGCGAAATCTCGTGTGCGGTCACGAACACGTCCTTCACCCACTTCGGCACCTCCGGCCGCTCCGACAGGTGCCCGCCCTCGGCGAGGAACCGCATCAGCTCCTCGCTGTAGAACCCCTCTGCTTTCGCCACTGCCTCGAACTGCTCGTTCACCTCGGTCAGTTCGGTCCGCTTCGTCGGGTCGTGCTTGTCCAGGTAGTGCGAGCGGATGAAGGCCAGCGCGAAGACCGGCTCAATCCCGCCCGAGCAGTTCGCAATGATGCTCAGCGTGCCCGTCGGCGCAATGGTCGTCCGCGTCGCATTCCGCATCGGCCGCGGCCCTTCGGGCCCCTTCGGCCCGTAGATCGAATCGGCCCAGTCCGGGAAGTTTCCCCGCACCCGCGCCAGCTGCTCGCTCGCCGCGTCCGCCTCCTTCTGGATGAAGGACATCACCTCGCGCGCCAGCCGCAGCGCCTCCTCCGAGTTGTACGGGATGCGCAGGTCGATGAGCATGTCGGCCCAGCCCATCACCCCGAGCCCGATCCGCCGAATCGCGTGCGAAACCTCCGCAATCTCGGGAATCGGGTACTGGTTCATCTCGATCACGTTGTCGAGCAGGTGCACCGCCCGCCAGACCGTCGTCCGCAGCCGCTCGAAATCAACCGTCTTCGCCCCGGGCTCCCCCTTTGTGAAGTGCTTCAGGTTGATCGAGCCGAGGTTGCACGAGTCGTGCGGATAGAGCGGCTGCTCGCCGCACGGGTTCGTCGACTCGACCGGACCGCGCTTCGGCACCGGGTTCGCCCGGCTCGCGTTGATCCGGTCGATGAAGATCACCCCCGGGTCGCCGTTCTTCCAGGCGTTCCGCACCATCTTCTCCCACACCTCGCGGGCGTCCCGCTTCGCAACCGGCTGGCCGGTTTGTGGGTCGATGATGTCGTAGGTCGTCCCCGCCTCCAGCGCCTTCATGAACGCCTCGGTCACGGCCACGCTGATGTTGAAGTTCGTCAGCGTGGTCATGTCGGCCTTCATCTCGATGAACTCATCGATATCCGGGTGGTCGACCCGCAAAATGCCCATGTTCGCGCCCCGGCGCGTCCCGCCCTGCTTAATTGCCTCTGTTGCCGCATCGAAGACTTTCATGAACGACACCGGCCCGCTCGCCACGCCCATCGTCGACTTCACCTTGGCGTTGGCCGGCCGCAGGCGGGAGAACGAGAACCCGGTCCCGCCGCCCGACTTGTGGATGATCGCCGTCTGCTTAATCGCCTCGAAGATGCCCTCGATCGAGTCCGGCACCGGCAGCACGAAGCACGCCGAGAGCTGCTGCAGCTCCCGCCCGGCATTCACCAGCGTCGGCGAGTTCGGCAGGAAATCGAGCGACGCCATCAGCCGGTAGAACGACTCCTCCGCCGCGGCCCGGTCCTGCTCCGTTCCGCCGAACCGCAGTTCCGCTTCGGCCAGGTTCCGGGCAACCCGCCGGAACACCTCATCCGGCGTCTCAACCGCATCGCCCTGCTCGTTCCGCTTGGCGATGCGGCGTTCGATCACCACCTTCGCATTGTGTGAAAGCTCCGCCGGCTGAAAGTCGCCCCCGAGCCCGGGAATGTCGTGCGTGGTGGTGACCATGGTGTTCCTCCCTGTATTTGGCGGTCCGCGGGGTGGGACCGTAGTGTACGAACAAATGTTCCGCTTGCCTAGGGGCTCCACCGGCCGGCTTCGGCCAGCGGCACCTCGTCGTTCCGCCGCAAAATCGGCTCGCCGAGGCGCGTCCGCCCCAGCGTCAGCGTCCGCCCGGTGCCGTCGGCATCGAACCCGGCGAACTGCGCAAGCAGCCTGTCCGCGGCGCCGGCCGGCCCCTCGGCAGCCACGAGCGCCGTCAGCTCCTGCGGGCGGAGCGCCCGCATCACCAGCAGGTACGCCTTCTCCGAGAGCAGCAGCCCGTCCACATCCGCGTCGCCGTCCGGCGTCGTCCGGAAGGGGCCATGGCCAAGGCTGGCGTGCACTTCCCAGATCTTCACGGCGCTACCGTGCCGTTTCCGCCAGGGATGCGGCCTCGTCCCGCCCGAGCCGGACGGCCCGCAGGTCGGTCGGCTCGGGCTCCGGGAGCGACAGCTGCAGCGTCCGCTCCTCGAAGGTCGGGACCCGGCCCTGCTCCAGCTGCTCCACCGCCTCCTTCAGCGACTCGATGTCGGCAAATGACCGGTACACCGAAGCGAAGCGGATGTAGGCGATGTGGTCCAGCTTCCGCAGCGCGTCCATTGCAAGTTCTCCCACCACCTGCGATGGCACCTCGGCGCGGCCGTCCGCCAGCACCTTCGCTTCAATCTCGGCGACGATCGCTTCCAGCTGCGCCACGGAGATCGACCGCTTCGCGCACGCGGCCCGCAGACCCCGGAGCAGCTTCTCGCGCGAGAACTCCTCCCGGCGCCCGTCCCGCTTCACGATCTGCACCGTCGAAACCTGCACAACCTCCACTGTCGTGAACCGCTCGCCGCAGCGGATGCACTGCCGGCGCCGGCGGATCCCGTCGTCGGTCGAACGGCTGTCCGTTACCCGCGAATCCCGGTAGTGGCAGTAGGGGCAGCGCACCGCGGCAACAACTCCTGAACGGTATAGGCGCCTGCGCAGTTCCGTGCCGGCGCCCGCAAATACTGCCCCAATATCTGGTAGCCTGTCAATAGGTCGCTACAAGATCTTGTAGCAGGTCAGCCGCCCCGCCTACGGGCGCCACACCCCATCCCGGCGCCCGCGGCTCCAGAACTCGCACGCCGGCGTGTCCGTCCACGGGTGCAGCACCCCGCTTCCCGGGTGCAGGCAGGTCCCCCGGCCGAGGTCGCCGTCCTCCACGAACTCCCTGCACCCGCCGCAGGTGCGCGTCGCCGCCGCTTCCGGCCGGGCCGGCTCCGACGCCCGCGCCGCGAACGCCTCCCACAGCGCGTCATCGCTGCTCGCGAACGGCACCCGCCAGGCTGTCCCCACGTCCCGCCGCTCCTCGAGCTCCTCCCATGCCGCCAGCGGCCCGGGGTCCTCCCGCCACGCCCCGGTCCACTCCCGGCGCTGCTGGCGCCGCTCCGCCTTCCTGCTCCGCCTGCGCCCCATGCCCGGTACCGTACCGCACCGGCCTCGGCCTGTCAGGTCCGGCGCCGGTTGCGACGAAGGAAACGCGCCCGCCGGTCTCCCGGCGGGCGTCCGCGACCCGTTGCGCCTCCCCCTGTAGCGCCGGCGGTCAGGCCGCCGGCCGCTTCCGCCGGTCCACCGGCACCGGCATGTTGACCTTCCGGCGCTCCCACGCGAACCGCTCCGACGATGCCCGGAGTTCGCTCGCCAGCGCCTGCATCTGCACCGCCGTCTGGTTCAGCCGGTCCGCGTGCGCCGTCAGCTCCTCGGTCGAAGCCGCCACCTCTTCGGCCGCCGCCGAGTTCTCCTCGCTCGTGGCCGCAACCTGCAGCACGGCGCTCCGCAGCGCCGCCGCCGACCGCGCCGTCTCCGCTGCCCGCCCTGCGTTCTGGTCGGCCGCCTCCGCGATCGACGTCACTGCCGCCACAATCCGCTCCGCGCCGTTCCGCAGGTCGCCGACCTCGACGGCGATCGCCTGGATGTGCTCCGTCGAGTTCCGCACCGCATCGATGATCGCCCGCAGCGATTCCCCTGCCCGCGCCGAGACCGTCCGGCCCTCCTCGGCCTGCGCGACGCCCTCGTTCATCGCCGCCACCGCCAGCTGCGTCCCTTCCTGCACCCGCGCCACCAGCGCGGCGATCTCCTTCGTTGCCGCCGACGAGCGCTCCGCCAGCGCCCGGACGCTGTCGGCCACCACGGCGAACCCGCGTCCCTGCTCGCCGGCCCGCGCCGCCTCGATCGCGGCGTTCAGCGCCAGCAGGTTCGTCTGCCCGGCAATCTCGTCGATTGTCCGCACAATGTCGCCGATCTGCTCCCCGAAGGTCCCGAGCTCATCGACCGTCCGCGCGGTCGCCTCCACCGACGCCGCCAGCCCGTCGATCGCCCGGATCGCCCGCTGGACCGCCTCGTACCCCTCCGTCGCCACCTCCTGGCTGTGCGCCGCTTCGCTCGCCACCCGGGAGGCCCGCGCGGCCATCGCCGTCACCCTGGCCCCGATCGCCTCGGCCTCGTTCCGCGCCTCCCGCGCCGAGGCCGCGTTCTCCCGCGCCGTCTCCACCATCATCTCGAGCACATCGGTCAGCTCGTTCGAATGCCGGTCCGAATTCGCCGCCAGCTCCGCAAGGTGCACCGAAGACGCGCTGACGTCGCCGATTGCCGTGGCAATCTCCTGCGACGCGCTGCGCATCATCTCCGAGGACTGGTGCATCTCACCAGAGGCATCAACCAGCCGCTTCGTGCCCGAAAGCAGCGTCCCCACGACCTCGCGCAGGTCATCAACCATCTGCTGCATCGCCGCCCCGAGCACGTCGCCGTCCGACGCCTTCGGCACCGCGATGGTCAGGTCGCCCCCGGCCACCTTTTGGGCCACGTCGCTCAGCTGCCGCAGGTGGGCGATTGCCGCCCCGAACGACGCCGCCAGCTCGGCGAACTCGCCGACGCCGCCTGCCGGCACCTCCGCCGGCAGCTCGCCCAGCGCGAGCTGCCGCGCCGCCCGGACGACCGGCGCCGAACCGGCCCGGATCTGCGCCCACAACCAGAACCCGGCGCCCAGCGCGCCCGCGCTCGCCACGATGGCGATTCCGGCGAGCAGGCGCGCCCCCCCCGCTTCGCCAGCGTCAAAAAGGAACGTATACCCGAGGACGCCCATCACCGCGATGAGCGTCACCGTTCCCAGGCACGCAGCCAGCAGCAGATTGGCCACGGAGAGGCGCGTGAGCGCCCGCGAAGCACCGGTTCCAGACATGCAACGGCCCCCGAGGAAGATGCGTCGCTCTCAGTCTCGGGGGCCGCTGCCGGTTTCTGTATCGGGAACGCTCCCGATGCGCTCCCCGGCGACTCCCTACGGGGCGCTCAGCCGGCGGCCTCCGTCATATCGACCTTCACGACCTCGCGGCGGTCCTTGAACTTCGCCTTCAGGTAGTCGCGGTTCATCTTGGCGATGAACTCGATGCTGATCCCCTTCGGGCACACGGCCTCGCATTCCGCATAGTTCGTGCAGCTCCCGAAGTACTCTTCCATCGTGTCGACCATTGCGACCGTCCGGCTCCACCGCTCCGGCTGCCCCTGCGGCAGCAGGTTCAGGTGCGCGAGCTTCGCCGCAGTAAAGAGCTGCGCCGCACCGTTCGGGCACGCTGCCACGCACGCCCCGCAGCCGATGCATGCCGCTGCATCGAACGCCCGGTCTGCAACCGGCTTCGGGATCAGGATGCTGTTCGCGTCCCGCGCCGCGCCAGTGGGCGCCGTGATGTACCCCCCGGCCTGGATAATCTTGTCGAACGCTGAGCGGTCCACCACCAGGTCTTTGATCACCGGGAACGCCGTCGCCCGGAACGGCTCCACCACAATCGTGTCGCCGTCCTTGAAGTTCCGCATGTGCAGCTGGCAGGTCGTCGTCAGCTTCTTCGGCCCGTGCGGTACCCCGTTGATGACCATCCCGCACGACCCGCAGATCCCTTCCCGGCAGTCGTGGTCGAAGGCGATCGGCTCCTTGTTCTCGGCGATGAGCCGCTCGTTCACCACGTCCAGCATCTCGAGGAACGAGCTGTCCTCGTTGATGTCCCGCGCCTCGTACACCTCGAAGCGGCCCGGGTCGTTTGGCCCCGACTGCCGCCACACCTTGAGCGTCAGGTTCAGCGTCCTCATTTGTAGCTCCTCTGCGTCGGGTGCACGTACTCGAACACCAGCTCCTCCTTGTGGAGCTTCGCATCCTTCCCTGGCCCGCAGTACTCCCAGGCCGCCACATACGCGAAGTGCTCATCGTCGCGCAGCGCCTCGCCGTCCGGCGTCTGGTACTCCTCCCGGAAGTGCCCCCCGCACGACTCTTCGCGGTGCAGCGCGTCCTGGCACATCAGCTCCGCCAGCTCGAAGAAGTCCGCCACCCGTCCGGCCTTCTCCAGCGACTGGTTCAGCGTCTCACCCTCGCCGAGCACCTTTACGTCGGTCCAGTACTCCTCCCGCAGCTCGGCAATCCGCTTCCGGGCGTACTTCAGCCCCTCCGCGTTCCGCGACATGCCGCAGTAGTCCCACACAATCTTCCCCAGCTCCCGGTGGAAGGAGTCGACCGACCGGCTGCCCTTGATGCTCAGCAGCCGGTTGACCTGCTCGCGGACGCACTCCTCCGCCTCCTTGAACGCCGGCGAATCCGTCGAGGGCACCGGGTGGTTCAGTTGCGGCGCAAGGTACCCCGCAATCGTCGTCGGCAGGATGAAGTACCCGTCCGCGAGCCCCTGCATCAGCGCTGATGCCCCGAGCCGGTTCGCGCCGTGGTCGCTGAAGTTCGCCTCGCCGATGACGAACAACCCCGGCAGGTTCGACATCAGGTTGTAGTCCACCCAGAGGCCGCCCATTGTGTAGTGCACCGCCGGGTAGATCCGCATCGGCACTTCGTACGGGTTCTCCCCCGTAATGTTCTCGTACATGTCGAACAGGTTGCCGTACCGCTGCTCGATGACCGCCCGGCCAAACCGTTCGATCGCCGTCTTGAAATCGAGGTACACCCCGTTCTTCAGCGGTCCCACACCGTAGCCCGCATCGACCATCCGTTTCGCCGCCCGCGAGGCCACGTCGCGCGGGACCAGGTTCGCGAACGACGGATACATCCGCTCCAGGTAATAGTCCCGGTCCTCCTCCGGGATCTGGTTCGGCGGCCGGTTGTCATCCTTGTTCTTCGGCACCCAAATCCGGCCGTCGTTCCGCAGCGACTCGCTCATCAGGGTGAGCTTCGACTGGTAGTCGCCGCTCACCGGGATGCAGGTCGGGTGAATCTGCGTGAAGCACGGGTTCGCGAAGAACGCGCCCTTCTTGTGCGCCCGCCAGGCCGCCGTGACGTTGCTTCCTTTCGCGTTGGTCGAAAGGTAGTACACATTGCCGTAGCCGCCCGTGGCGAGCACCACCGCATGTCCCGCATGCCGCTGGATCTCGCCAGTCACCAGGTCGCGCGTGATGATCCCGACCGCACGTCCGTTCTCGACCACCAGGTCGAGCATCTCCGTCCGCGGGTACATCTTCACGGTGCCCGCCTCAATCTGCCGGCAGAGCGCCTGGTAGGCGCCGAGCAGCAGCTGCTGCCCCGTCTGCCCCCGTGCATAGAACGTGCGCGCCACCTGGGCACCGCCGAACGACCGGTTATCGAGCAGGCCGCCGTACTCGCGCGCGAACGGCACCCCCTGGGCCACGCACTGGTCGATAATCTGCACGCTGATTTCGGCGAGGCGGTACACATTCGCCTCGCGCGAGCGGTAGTCGCCGCCCTTGATCGTGTCGTAGAAGAGCCGGAAGACCGAGTCGCCGTCGTTCTTGTAGTTCTTCGCGGCGTTGATGCCGCCCTGCGCCGCAATTGAGTGGGCCCGCCGCGGGCTGTCCTGGAAGCAGAACACCTTCACGTTGTAGCCCATCTCCCCGAGCGTCGCTGCCGCCGAGGAGCCCGCCAGCCCCGTTCCGACCACGATGATTTCGAACTTCCGCCGGTTCTGCGGAGCCACCAGCTTCGTCTCAAACTTGGCGTTGCTCCACTTCTCCGAAAGGTGTCCCGCGGGAATCTTCGCGTCCAGGATCTTGGTCTCCAGCATTGCCCTCCCCCTACTCCACGATGCCGGTCAGCACGGCAATCGGGAACGACACATTGCCGATGACGATAACGGCCGCGAACGCCACCGCGAACCACCGGCGCCAGTGATTGAACCGCGGGTGCGACCACCCCAGCGACTGGAAGAGGCTCCACGCCCCGTGGTAGATGTGCATCCCCAGCAGCAGGTTCGCCACGATGTACACCCCCGCTACCGGCGCGCGCGAAAGGCTCGCCACCACGTTCTCGTACGGCTGTCCTTTCGTGAACTCGGCGCCGCCCATGCCCCAGGTCAGGTCCATCAGGTGGTAGATGACGAACAGGCCGACAATGACGCCGCTCCACCGCATCGTCCGGGCCGCATAGTTCGCCGCGAGGTAGTCGCGCCCGCCCTGGTACTTCGTCGTGCGCGACTGCCGGTTCATCAGCGTCAGCGTCGCCGCGGCGTGGATGTGCAGCGCGAACGAGACAATGAGCAGGCTCCGCACAATCCAGAGCAGGCCCGTCCGAGGCAGCACCGGCTCGCCAATTTCGCGCAGGTATTCGCCGTACCAGTTCATCTTCTCGGCGCCTTCGTACAGGTGCAGATTCCCCAGCATGTGCACCAGCACAAAGCCCAGCAGCACGATGCCTGTGACGGCCATCACCGCCTTCTTGCCGACCGCCGACCCGTAGAAGTCGAGAATCCAGATGCGCGGCCTCACGCGCCGCTGCCGCAGCGGCTGCACGCCGCGCGCCCGTGTCCCTGAGAGCATGCCCCCCTCCTTGGACGTCGTTCGCCCGGCCGTGGCAGTTTCCCGGGCGAGCTGGTCCTGCCCCGGCGATTCCCCGCACCGTCACGCCTGCTGCAGTTCCCCGCGAATCCTACGACCCCATCCGCCGGGCGTTCAATCAGCCGTCATACATCCCAGCTATTGAACCTGCGCACACCTATCGATTCGATGATTCAACCATTCGCGCCCAGCGAAGCACCCCGATGACCGACTTCGCATCGCAGATCTCGCCCGCCTCCACAGCGGCCAGCGCTTCCGCCAGCGTCCGCCGCTCCACCTCGATGTCCTCGTCCTCGTCGCCGGCCAGCCGCGACGGCTCCAGGTCAAGGCAGGCGAACAGGTGGATGTACTCGCTCGTGTACCCCGGCGCCACGTAGAACCCTCCCAGCGGCACCACCCTGCCGGGAGCGTGGCCGACCTCCTCCTGGAGCTCGCGCGCCACGGCCGCCTGCGGAGCCTCTCCCGGTTCGAGGGTGCCGGCCGGCAGTTCGAGCAGCCGCCGGCCCGCAGCGTACCGGTACTGGGTCACCAGCAGCAGGGACCCGTCCGCCAGCACAGGCACCATGCACACCGCGCCCGGGTGCCGGATCGTCTCCCGGCGCGCTACCACGCCGCCGTCCATCTCCAGCGTCGCCAGCTCCACATCGAACAGGCGGCCGCGGTACACCGTCTCGATCGAAACCACGCGCGGGTCGGCCATCCCGACGATTCTCGGCCATCCTGCCCGAACCGTCGACGCGGCCGCCTGCCCCGGCGCCACAGCAGCAACACAACAGGGCGGCCCCCGACCGGGGGCCGCCCTGCCCGGCATGCCGCAGACCGGCTGCCGAATTACTCCAGGTAGTCCTTGAGCTTCTTGCTCCGGCTCGGGTGCCGCAGCTTCCGCAGCGCCTTCGCCTCGATCTGCCGGATCCGTTCGCGCGTCACGCCGAACTCCCGGCCCACCTCCTCCAGGGTCCGGCTCCGGCCGTCCTCCAGCCCGAACCGCAGCTGGAGCACCCGCCGCTCACGGGCCGTCAGGCTCGCCAGCACATCTTCGACCTGCTCCCGGAGCAGCTGCTGGCTCGCCGCCTCGGCAGGCGAGAGCGCGCCCGGGTCCTCGAGGAAGTCGCCGAGGTGGCTGTCCTCCTCCTCGCCGATCGGCGTCTCCAGCGAGACCGGCTCCTGCGAAACCTTCTGGATCTCGCGAATCCGCTCCGGCGTAAAGAGCGCCGCATCGCCCTTCCCCGATTCGCTCATCCCGCGCGCGATCTCCTCGCTCGTCGGCTCCCGGCCGTACTCCTGCACGAGCCGCCGGCTCACCCGCACCAGCTTGTTGATCGTCTCTACCATGTGGACCGGGATCCGAATCGTCCGCGCCTGGTCGGCAATCGCCCGCGTGATCGCCTGCCGGATCCACCACGTCGCATAGGTCGAGAACTTGAACCCCTTCCGGTAGTCGAACTTTTCCACCGCCCGGATGAGGCCGATGTTCCCTTCTTGGATCAGGTCCAGCAGCGACATCCCCCGGCCGATGTATTTCTTCGCCACCGAGACCACGAGGCGGAGGTTCGCCTCTGTCAGCCGCCGCTGGGCCTTCTGACCGTTCCGCTTAATCGTTTCGAAGTGGTACCGGAGCTTCTCCTCCAGCGGCGCCAGCTTCTCGATCAGGTCCGGCGCCGGCGGCACCAGCTGGTCCTCGCCGCCGGCCTCTTCCGCCATCTCCCGCATCAGCTCCGGCGTCAGCACCGCCGTCACAATCGAGAGCTGCACGATCCGCTGGTGCGCGTCCTCGTCCGAAATCTTCAGCTTGTTCGCGATGTGCTGCTTGAAGTCCGGGTCAATCTCGCCGTCGACCAGCCCGCGGAACTGCGGGTCGCCGATGACCTCGCTGTAGCTCAGGTTCTTCAGCTTCCGGCCGTTGGGGTCCCGCCACTTCCGCACGACCGTCGCCTCGCCCTCCGCAGCCGGCTTGACGAACTTGTCGAACTCGTCGACGAACCGCTTCGCTTCCTTGTACACCGGCAGCAGGGCAGCCCACTGCTCCAGCAGCCGCACCGCAATCCGCCCGGCCGAAGGCGGATGCCCGTAATTCTGCACATACTCCTTCTCGATCGACTCGATGTGGAGCCCATGCTCCATCTGGCGCGCGAGATGCTTCTCGTCGTCCGCCGTGAGCAGGTACACCTTGCCGATTTCGCGCAGGTACATCCGGACCGGGTCGTCGATCCCCTCCGACTCCTCGGTCAGCAGCGCGATGCTCGCCTCTTCGTCCTCCTCCTCTTCGTCGAGCGGGCTCTCCTCCTCGACGGCGAGGCCGGCAAGGTCCTCCTCGGTAGCCTCGCTGTCGTCGTAGGATGAAAGCCGGCTCAGGACCCCGTCCAGCACGGAGTCATCGCTTGTGATGGTCGAATCGGCCAGGACATCGTCGGACATGCTCAGATTGCTGCTCCCTCTCCCTCTCGGGAAACCTCAAGTCGCGCAGGGCAGAATGCGCCTTTTCCATGATAGCAAGTTTTCGGAGAAGGACAAGCCCCCGGCGAGCGCCCGCCCCGCCCGGTGCTATACTCCTCCCGATTGCTCCCAGCGGACGTGCCCGCGTCCGCAAACAGGCGACGACCGGGACGAGTAGCCCGCCGACCCCGACAGAGAGCCGCGCCACCGGCTGAAAGCGCGGCGCCAGGCAGGCGAACACCCCCCGCGAGCCCGCGCCGAGGCGCCCACGGGCGATAAGGCAGCGCGGATGGCCCCGTTATCGGCCGCCAATGAGTCCGTGCCTCCGCGCGGAAAAGCCGGGTGGAACCACGAGCGCGCCGCTCGTCCCGGCCTTGCGGCGCCATCCGCATCCCGCCGGAGGTTCCCCCACCATGGCCACGCCAATCGAATCCCACGTCGACCTCGCCTCCCTCCCCAAGGAAGAGCGCCTCGCGCGCATGCGCCACTCCGCCGCCCATCTCCTCGCTGAGGCGATGCTCGAGCTCTTCCCCGATGCCGAACTCGGCATCGGCCCGCCCATCGATACCGGCTTCTACTACGACTTCCGCCTCCCGCGCTCCCTCACCCCCGAGGACCTCGCATGGCTCGAAAACCGCATGCGCGAGAGCGTCGCCCGCAGGCTGCCCTTCCAGATGGCCGCCATCACCCGCGAAGAGGCCCTCGAACGCTGGAAGAATCAGCCCTTCAAACTCGACCTTCTCAAAGACCTCGAAGACGGCACCATCACCCAGTGCACCCACGGCAGCTTCACCGATCTCTGCAAGGGCGGCCACGTCAACCACACCGGCGAAATCGGCGCCTTCAAGCTCACCTCGGTCGCCGGCGCCTACTGGCGCGGCTCTGAGAAGAACCCCCAGCTCCAGCGCGTCTACGGCGCCCTCTTCGAAACCGAAGAAGAACTCGCCGCCTACGAACGCCAGCTCGAAGAGGCCCGCCGCCGCGACCACCGCCGCATCGGCAAAGAGCTCAAAATCTTCGAGCTGTTCGATGAAACCGGCCCCGGCCACGTGGTCTGGCTCCCCAACGGCGCCACCATCCGCCGCGAACTCCAGCGCTGGATGGAAGACCTCGAACTCGAGCGCGGCTACCGCCACGTCGTCACCCCCGCCGTCTCCAAGCGCCAGCTCTACGTCAAGTCCGGCCACTGGGACCACTTCCACGACGCCATGTACCCCGTCATGGAGCGCGAAGGCGAGGAGTATGTCCTCCGCCCCATGAACTGCCCTTCCCACATCATGGTCTTCGCCTCCGAGCTCCACTCCTACCGCGAGTTCCCCATCAGGATCGCCGAGTTCGGCAACATGCACCGCTGGGAGAAGAGCGGTCAGGTCTCCGGCATGAGCCGCGTCCGCATCATGACGCTCAACGACGCCCATATCTTCTGCACCGACCCCGCCATGGTCGAAGCCGAAGTCGAAGGCGTCCTCCGCCTCATGGAGCACGCCTACGGCGTCCTCGGCCTGCGCAACTACCGCTACCGCCTCTCACTCGCCGACCCCGACGATAAGGAGAAGTACGTCGACAACCCCGAGATGTGGCAGAAGGGCGAAGCCCTCCTCCGTCGCGTCCTCGATCGCCTCGGCCTCAACTACTTCCCCGCCGTGGGTGAAGCCGCCTTCTACGGCCCCAAGATCGATGTCCAGTTCATGACCGCCGCCGGCAAGGAGGAGACTCTCTCCACTATCCAGGTCGACTTCCACTTCCCCCGCCAGTTCGGCCTTGAGTACATCGGTGAGGACGGCGAGCGGCACCAGCCCATCATCGTCCACCGCGGCATCATCTCCACCCTCGAGCGCATGGTCGCCCTCCTCATCGAGGAGTACGAAGGCAACTTTCCCCTCTGGCTCGCCCCTGTGCAGGCCGTCGTCATCCCGATCGCGGACCGCCACCAGCCCTACGCCCGCGAGGTCGCCGGGGCGCTCCGCCAGTATCGCCTCCGCGTCGAGGTCGATGACCGGAACGAGCGGATGAACGCCAAAATCCGCGACGCCCAGCTCCAGAAGGTGCCCTACATGCTCGTTGTCGGCGACCGCGAAGCCGAGGCCCGCGCTGTCTCCCTCCGCGTCCGCGGCGAAGGCGACCAGGGCTCCGTCCCCCTTACCGAAGTCCTCGATCGGCTCCGCCGCGAGCGCGATGAACGCCTCCTTACTCCCGGCGTGCATCCCGCAGCCCCTGCCCCCGCGCCAGGCGGCTGATTCCCCGTCCGCCTTGGAAAAGAACCGGGCCGGCGCAGCCCTGCGCCGGCCCGGCTGTGCTCGTCGCCCGGCGCGCCGGCTAGACGGCGTCGGCCTTCGCGAGGGCCTCGCCCTCGATCACCGTCTCGCCGTTCTGGTTCACGGTGACCACCTTGATGGTCGCGAGGCCATCCTCCACCTTCGTTACCTCGAACTTCGCCGTCAGCGTATCGCCCGGCCACACCTGCCGCGTGAACCGGACCCCGTACCGCTTCAGAGCCATCACCCCGAGCCAGTCCGTGAGCGCCCGGCCCGTGAGCCCCATCGAGAGCATCCCGTGGGCGAACACCGACGGGTAGCCGGCAACCTCCTTCGCGAACACCTCATCGTGGTGGATCGGGTTGAAGTCCCCGCTCGCGCCCGCGTACTTCACGATGTGCGTCCGGTTGATCTTCTCGATCACCACCTGTTCGCGCGTATCGCCAACCTTCAGCGGCATCTCGGTCCTCCTACTGCTCCACAGCCTTCTCGGTCTGCACGCCCACGCTGATCGCCGTCACGCACAGCACCCCGTCCTGGTTCCGGTACTCCGTAATCGTCTCCGAGAACTGAAGCCGCCCGCCGCGGCGGCCCTCCTTCTCCCACCGCCGCCCTGGCCGGGTCGTCACCGTCAGCGTGTCCCCGACAAAAATCGGGTGATGGTACTCGTAGTGCTGCTCGGCATGCAGGCCGCGGCCCAGTCCCCCGCCGCTCTGCCCCTCCGGCCGCGGCTGCCGCGGCTCCTTCCGCGGGCGGGTCAGGTCGAGCGGGTAATCCGGCTGCCAGTGCGCGCTGCACTGCACGAAGGTGGGCGGCACCGTAATGCCCCCGATCGCCTTCGTCGCCGGGTCGTTCGGGTCCCAGTACTCCGGCCGGATGTCCAGGAGCGACCGCGCGAACAGCATCACCTGCGTCCGGTCGACCGGGAACTCGAAGCCTTCATCAGCCATCGCAAGACTCCTCGGTGCGAAGAATGTGCGGGCGCATCCTACCCGAGGCCGCCCGCTCCCGCCATGCAGCCCGAACCTCAGCTGCCCGCTGCCTGCTCCGGGATCGTGACCCCGGTCGCCTTCAGCCGCTCCCGGTTCCGCTCAAGGAACGCCGCCCACCACGCCGGGAAGTTCGACTCCAGCAGCTCGCCGGCCGCCCGCTTCGCCAGCAGCCGGTCCAGCTCCCCGTAGACGGCCTCCCGCAGCTCCTCCAGCGTCCCGTTGTTCCGGTAGACCCAGTCCGCGCCCGGAGCGCGCACCTCCAGCGGCACCATGCTCGCCAGCCGCTGGTTCGCCTCCTCCTCGCTCATGCCGCGGGTCTCGATCAGCCTCTGGCGCGCAATCGCATCATCGACCCCGATGAGCCACGTTTGGTCGCACCAGCGCGCGTACCCCGGCTCCATCAGGTTCACCGCCTCCATGACGCAGATGGCGTCGTCGCCCAGCTCGGCCCGCCACCCGTCGATGACGCCTTTCACCGCCTCCGTAATCGAGCCGATCGCCCGCGTCAGCCGGTTCATCTCCTCCGGCTTCCCGAAGACCTTCGCCCCCAGCACCTTCCGGTCGATGTAGCCGTCCGGCCCGACAATCTCCTCGCCGAAGGCCTCCACCACCCGCGCGAACCCGGGCGTCCCCGGGTCGTACAGCCGGTGGACCAGCTTGTCAGCGTCGCAATGGTGCGCCCCGCGCTCCACCAGCAGCTGCGCCACGGTGGATTTCCCGGCGGCAATCGTCCCCGCAAGTCCAATGACGAGCGGCATGTCTGTCCTCCTTGAGCATACGAGCGGGGCGGGCCGGCGCCGGCCCGCCCCGTCAAGCGCATCGTTCCCGGCGAACCTTACGGCCGCTCGTTCGAAAGCACCACCGTCCCGGAGGCGCCGAACATCCCGCCGACGCCGTGCGCAACGCTCACCTTCACGCCGGGAATCTGCGCCGGCGCGGTCCCGCGGCACTGCCGGACGCTCTCCTGCAGGGCGTACATCCCGTACATGCCTGAGTGGGTGTAGCTCAGCCCGCCGCCGTTGGTGTTCAGCGGCAGCTTGCCGTTCGCCCGGGTGTTGCCCTCCCAGATGAACTGCGCCGCTTCGCCCCGGCCCACAAACCCGAGGTCCTCGAGCCCGTAGAGCGGCAGGTGCGCAAACGCGTCATAAATCATCAGGTGGTCGACGTCGTCGTGCGTGATCCCCGCCTCCTGGAAGGCCCGCGGCCCCGCAACCCGAAACGCCCGCGAGCTCGTGAAATCCTCCATCTGGCTCACCATCGGGGTTTCCACGCTCTCGCCCGTCCCGAGGATGTACACCGGCTTCGTCGGGAAGTCCTTCGCCCGGTCCGCCGAGGTCAGGATGAGCGCCCCGCCGCCGTCCGTCACCAGGCAGCACATCAGCAGCCGGAACGGGTAGGCGATCATGCGCGAGTTCAGCACATCCTCGATGGTGATCGGGTCCTTCATCATCGCGTTCGGGTTCCGCGCCGCATATTCGCGCTGGACCACCGCCACCATCGCCAGGTGCTCCTCGGTGACCCCGTACGTCTTCATGTACCGCAGCACGGGCACCGTGAAGAGCGTCGGCGGGCCCATCGGCCCCGTCCACCCTTCGAACTGGGCATTCAGCGACTGCCGCGCAAAACCGAATCCCCCGCGCCCAATTCCCGACCGGCCGCTCTCGCCGTGCGTAATCAGCACGGTCTTCGCAAGGCCCGTCTCAATCGCGGCCACGGCGTGCCGGACGTGGATCATGAACGAACACCCGCCCACGGCGGTGCCGTCCACGTACGTCGGCGTAATGCCCAGGTAGAACGCGACCTCGGTCGGGCTCGCGCCCGCGCAGGCCACGCCGTCGATGTCCGACGGCTTCAGCCCGGCCTCCTGCATGGCGAGGATGGCCGCCCGGGCATGCAGCCCCAGCTGCGAAAGATTGGGGAACCGCCCCTCCGGCGAGACCAGCTCGGCCGCGCCCACAATGGCAACACTTCCCGGTTTCGGCATGGCTACGCCTCCTTCGCCGGCCGCCACGTGGGCAGCGTGATTTCGTCGTTCACCTTCGTCGGCGCCAGCTCCAGCCGCATGTCCAGCTGGAGCGCTTCCGGCGTCTGCGGGCAATCGATGATGTTCGTCATCATCTTGATGCCCTCATCCGTCTCGACGACCGCGATCGCGAACGGCGCCTCGAACCCCGGCGGCGGCCGGTGGCTGATGACGTAGCTCAGCAGCCGGCCCTTGCCGCTCGCCTCGAACCATTCCACCTCTGCGAACGGGTCGCGGGGATCGAACGGCCGCGGCGGGAAGTACGCCTTCCCTGTCTGCTTGTTCCGCTGGAGCATCAACTTGCCCTGCTTCAACCCATCCCAAAACGGCTGGGTCTCCGGCGTGGCCTGCGGGAGAACCTTGGAGTAATCGTGCAACCCTGTGCCTTCCTGTGTGACGAAGAGTCCGGGCCGCCTTCCGGTCCCGGCTGCGAACGTGCAACGTCAATGTCTACCGTGAACGTGAAGGTGAGGCAAGCGGTCAGTTACGCCGCCAGGTCGTCCGCCACCCGCACCAGCACGCCGGCCGCTTCCGCGAGCACCCGCGCGCGCTCGTCAATCGCCCGCCCGCCGACCGCGGCCCGTGCCCGGTAGCCCGCCTTCTCCAGCGCCTTCGCCCTGGTCAGGGCGCGGCTCACATCGTCCGCATCGATCGTCCGCGAAATCTCCACCGCGAGCAGCAGGGGACGCTGGGCCGGGTCGGACCGGTCCCGCCCCTCGATGATCAGGTCGAGCGCCCGCAGCTCCACCAGCTCCCGTTCATCGAGTTTGCCCGCGTCCTCCGCCTCATCGACAAGGTCGAGATCGCTGAGGGTCACTACCCTCGGCTTCCGCAGCCACTTGCCAAAGAGTGACGGCGCCTTTCGCTCGAACCGCATCTCGTAGAGATAGCCGAGCTCGGCGTCGAGCCGCTGATGCGCCCGGTTGATATCCACGCGCATCACGCCGACCGCCTGGACCAGCTCGTCCACGCGCGCGGTCAGCTGGTCGACGCGCGCTGTCAGCTCCTCAAGCCGCGCAGCAAGTTCATCGACGCGTTGCTCTGTCCGCCGCTGGGCCTCCGCCAGCTCCTCGACCCGCTGTTCTGTCCGCCGCTGGGCCTCCGCCAGCTCCTCGACCCGCTGTTCTGTCCGCCGCTGGGCCTCCGCCAGCTCCTCGACCCGCTGTTCTGTCCGCCGCTGGGCCTCGGCAAGCTCGTCCACGCGCCGCCCGAGTTCTTCGAGCCGCTGTTCGGTGCGCCGCTGGGCCTCCGCCAGCTCCGCCACAATCCGCGGCAGCCGGTCGAATTCGTCCCCGAGGATCAGCGGGCGTAGCTGCGCCCGCCACTCCGGCCGCTCGGCCAGCAGGCGGATCAGGTCCTGCACATCCTCAACCGTGAATGCCACGCATCAATCCTAACACGGGCCCTCCGGTCCGACCTTGGCGTTACCCCTGCCCGTAGAGCACCTCTCGCAGGTCGATGCACACATTTGTCCCGTCCAGCCGCAGGTGGCGCGGGTTGAACCCCTCCGCGTGCACCGCCGCCAGAAGCTCGCCCGGCTCCAGCTCCGCCGGCACAGCGCACGCCGCCAGGCCGTTCGCATCGGTGGCCACCCGGGCAACCAGCCCATCCTTCCGGTCAGTGACCACGACCGTCGCCCTGGGCACCGGCGGGTGCTCCCCGCGCTCATCCGGGTCGTTATCGGCCACGAAAAAGCGCGCGCTCCGGCCGTCGTGCGTCACCTCCACCTCCACGCGCAGGTCGCGGAGGTAGATGCACGGCTCTGCGGTGATCGCCGCCATCCCGTCCCGCTGCGGAATGCGCGCCGGGTTCGCCCGCAGCTCAACGTTCTGCGTCGCCATGCCGTGGTCCGTCGTGATCACGAACAGCGTCGTCTCGAACAGGCCCCGCTCCTCCAGCGTCCGCAGGATGTGCCCGATCCGGCGGTCCGTCTCATCCAGCGCAGCCCGCGCGCCCTCATGGTGCGGCCCGTAGTCGTGCGCCGAGCTGTCCGGCTGTGCGAACTCGTGGTACACGAAGACCGGCGCCGGGTGGCTCTCATCAAGAAAGAGCAGCCGCGCCTGCGCGAGCCCCCGGTTGTCGATCTGACCCTGCAGCTTGTGCCCCTCCTCCTCCAGCTCCTCGTACCAGCGCGGGTTAATCTCGTGCTCTGTCTCTTTCGTCAGCGCAATCAGCCGGCCCCGGTCGCCGACCAGCCGCCGCTCGAGCGAGGCATGGTCCGCGCCGCGCGTGCACGGCTCGTTAATCGATGCCGTAAACGCCCCATCCCCGAGCACCCGCTTGAACGCTTCGAACAGCGTCTCCACCTCCGGGTTGAGAAACCGCGCCGTCTCGAACTGCATCCCCTGCGGTGAAACCAGCTCCCGCGTCGACCGCAGGTAGTAGGTCGGGTTCACGATGTCGTGGTGCCCGCTCCACGTCCCCGTGCCGATGGCGTTGTGGCTCGGCCACGTGATGCTCGGGAAGTTCGTAATGCTCCCGTACTGCAGCAGGCACCCCCGCACAATCAGCCGCCGCAAATTCGGGATCGCCTCGGGCTCCCGTTCGAGCCGGTAGAGCAGCTCCGTATGCGACTGCCCGTCCAGCAAGAGGATATAGACCCGTTCGGGCCGCCCCGTCGCCTCGTCCAGCACCTCCTCCAGCACTCTGCCGTCCTGCCGCTTCAGGTATACGTCGGGCGGGCACCCCCGCTCACTCGACGTCCGCCCCGTGATATCCCGCCCGTCGATCAGCGGGAAGCCCATCAGCCGCGCGATCGTCGGCGCAATGTCCACCTGCTTCGCCGGCGCATCGACCACCGCCCCGCGCTTCACTCCCGGCCCGGAGAACACGAGCGGAGACCGCGATTGCACCACATCGAGCGCCCCGTGCTGACCCGGCTGCCGGCCGTAGGCGTAGCTCTTTGGGTTGACGATGAGGTCCGGCGCGTTCGGGCTGTCGAACAGCTGCGAGATCCGCTCGTACGCGTGCGGGTAGGTCAGCCGCTCCGGCTCGATATATGCCTGCTGCACGTCCGCCGGGTTTCCTGCCGCCGCCATCTCCTCGTCATAGGTCGCGAGCGCCCGGTAGTCCTGCCGTTCCAGCGGGTTCTCGCCGATGACCTCGACCACCTCGTAGCGGTAACCGCCTTCCGGCGCATACCGGCGTATCCAGCGCACCATCCCGCGGAGCGCCCACGCCTCATAGCTCCACGAGCCGTCCCGCTCCTGCCGCGCTGTCGCGACGAAGTCGGTCCACGCCCGGCCATCCTCGGTCGTCAGCAGCTTGTGGATAGCCAGGCTCCCCGACTCCTCCTGGTGCGGGTCGAGCCCCTGTCCGCCCGGCCGCTCCGGCCCGACCGCTGCTGCCGTCATCGTTGTCTGCATCGCCCGAACCCCCTCGCCTGGTGCCGTGTCCGGCTACCATCTGCGGCGGCCGTGAATGGTGTGTTATCCGTGCAGCTGCCAGCCAACGAACGGCTCCTCGAGTTCCACCTCCATCGAGGAAAGGAAGTGCGCCGTCATCCCGTAGAACCCGGTAAGCAGGTTCACTCCGACAACGGTCGCCGGCGACACCAGCGCGGCCAGGCGGTCATGCACCTCCTGCCCCGGGTGTCCTGACGCGTTCACCGCATCCACGTACGCGAGGATCGCCCGCTCCACTTCGCTGAACAGATCGCTGGTCTTCCAGTGGTGGAGCGCAACGATCTTCTCGTCGCTCAGACCCGCCTGTCGCCCGATCCGCACGTGCTGGTGCCACTCATACTGGCTGTGGTGGAGGATCGCCGTCCTCAGGATCACCAGCTCCCGCGTCGCTACGTCGAGGCCGCAGTGATTCCACAGCCCGTTCCCAAGCCGAAGGTAGGCACGCCACACCTCCGGATTGTTTGCCATGGTCCGGAAGATATTCGGCACCGCCTGCCCGACCGCGTTCCGGTCCCAGACGTACCGGAGCTCCTCAGGCAGGTCCTCGCGGGTGACAAACGGTAGTCGCGCCATCCGTTCCTCCGTGCGGGCCGGTCACCGGCCACGCGCGGAGTGTACCGGCTTCCCCCGCCGCTATCAGCCCGCCCGCCGCAGCACCAGGATGCTCACCGCTGCCGCGGCGCCGGCCGCCAGCGCCGAGCTGGCTCCGCCGAGCATCCCGGTGGCGGCCCGCAGGCCCACCTCCAGCCCGCACCACCCCAGCATCGCGCTCGAAATGAGCAGCCCGGCGCGTCTCATGCGGCCTGCTCCGCCTGCTCCCGCGCCGTCCGTTCAATCATCGCCACGAACGCCTCGGCGAGCTCCGGGTCGAACTGCGTTCCCCTCCCGCGCAGGATCTCCTCGACGGCCATCTCGAGGGTCAACCCCTTCCGGTACGGCCGGTCGGTCGTCATCGCCGAATACGCATCGGCCAGGGTGAACAGGCGGGTCGCGAGCGGCACTTCCGTCCCCTTCAGCCGCCCCGGGTACCCCTCGCCGTCATACCGCTCGTGGTGATGCCGCACGAGGTTCACCACCGAATCGAGGTCGGTCACCGCCGCTGTGATCGCGGCGCCCATCACCGGGTGCTCCTCCATCGCCCTGCGCTCCTCAAGCGTCAGCGGGCCCGGCTTCCGCAGGATTTCGTCCGGCACCACGATCTTCCCGAGGTCGTGAATCGGCCCCCCGATCGCCAGCGCCTGCATCGCCCCGTCGTCCAGTCCCAGTTCCGTGCCAAGCCGGATGGCGAGCTGGGTCGCGTGGTCGCTGTGGAACCGCGTGTACGAATCGCGCCGGTCGATCGCTTTTACCAGGTTCCGCAGCGCCTTGATGTTCCCTGCCTTCAGCAGCGCATCCTCCTGTGCGATCGCCCGTTCCATCGCTGCCGTCACCATCGCCGGCGAGACGGCCTTGTCGAGGTACATCGCATCCTCGGCCTCGGCCACCAGGTCGCGGGGCGACTGCCCCTCCCGCAGGCTCGCCACGCCCACCGAGATGCGCGTCGGCAGCGTAACCCGCGCACCGTTCACCACCTCGATCTGCCCGATGGCCCGCCGCACCCGCTCCATCAGCCGCCGCGCACGCTCCTCCGTCCAGCCCGGCAGCACCACCACGAACTCGTCGCCGCCGAAGCGGGCGAACTGCGCCGGCGGCTCCACGTGCCGCTCCAGCGTCCGGACCGCCCGCTGCAGCACCCGGTCGCCCTCCTCGTGCCCCACGAAGTCGTTCAGCAGCTTGAAGTTGTCGATGTCGAGGTACGCGACCGAAAGCTGCCCGCCCTCCTGCCGCGCCCGGAGGACCGCATCCGCCAGGAACTCGTCGATGAACCGCCGGTTCGGGCAGCCCGTGAGCGCATCGGTGTAGGCCAGCTGCCGGTACACCGCCGCCTGCTCCGCCGCAATCTGCCGCGCCCGGTTATCCGCCGCCTTGTTGAGTACATGCCAGAGGACCTCGGCGTCGAACGGCTTCCCGAGGAAGTCGTCGGCCCCTGCCTTCATTGACCGCACCGCCGTGTCGACGTCGACGAACCCGGTAATCGCCACAATCCCGGCCGCCGGCGCCCGCTTGCGCGCCTCCGCAATAACGTCCAGCCCCGACATGTCGGGCAGGCTGATGTCCGACGCAATCGCATCGAACTGGCCGGCCGAAAGCTCCGCAATCGCCTCCGCGCCCGACCGCGCCAGCCGGATCTCCGCGAGGTGCTGCCCGAGGACGAGCTGCATGAGGCGCCCCAGCGCCGGGTCATCCTCCACCACGAGGACCCGCATCGGTCCCCGCGGCTCCCGCCAGTGCGTCGGTTCCACGCCTTGGTTGTCGGCTGATGCCCGGCAGGCATAAAGCGTTAACGCCGCGTTTCGGCCGAAGTTCCCGTCTTCGCCGGCTGCACCACCCAGATCTTGTTCGCCACCGGTGTCCCCAGCACGATGCGCCGCTCGCCCACCCGCACCGTGATCGTCCCGCGGTAGGGCGCCACCTCCTCGATAACAACCTTCACCCCCGGGCGAATCCCTTCCTCGTCGAAGAACCGGAGCAGCTGCTCATCCTCCTCGAAGACGCGGTCGATCTCCGCCTCCTGCCCCTCCTTCAGGTCGCCCAGCGTCACCATCGATAGCTTCTGCGGTGCCCCCGGCCCCGGGATCGGATAGCCGAACGGGCTCTTCTTCGGCCGCCCCAGCATCTCGTACAGGTTCCGCTCCGTGATGTCCGAAATCCCGTGCTCCAGCAGGTGCGCTTCCTCGTACGCCCGCCACCAGTCCACCTTCAGCACGTCGGTCAGCAGGCACTCCGCAAGGCGATGCCGCCGCACCATCTGCTCCGCCCTTCGGAAGCCCTCCGGCGTCAGGTGAATCACCTTCTTCGCATCGATGCGCACCAGCCCGTCCCGCATCAGCCGCTTCAGCATCCCCGCAACTGATGGCGGCGTAATCTCCAGCCGGTCCGCAAGCCGCACGGCGATGACGTCCTGGCCCTCGTCGTGGCTCATCCGGTAAATCGCCGTCAAATAGTCGTCGCTGGCAACATTCCTGACCTGTTTCGGCATGGCACGCCGATCATGGCATGCCGCCTGCTCCCGGGAAATTCCGCTGGCGCATCCCGGCCACACCCGCGAAACTCGCGGAGATGTCGCTCCGCTTCGCCATCCTCGGCCTCCTCACCGCCGGCGAACTCTCCGGCTACGAAATCACCCGCCGCTTCGAGCAGTCGGTCGGCTACTTCTGGCACGCCCGCGCCCAGCAGATCTACCCCGAGCTTGCCCGCCTCGAATCCGAAGGCCTCGTCGCCGGCCGCGCCGTCCAGCAGACCGGCAGGCCCGACAAACGCGTCTACACCGTCACCGCCCGCGGTCTCGCAGAGCTCGCCGATTGGGTGGTCACGCCGTCCCCGCTCACCTTCACCAAGGATGAGTTCCTCGTCAAAGTCTGGAGCTACGGCCTCGTCGAGCCGGAGCGCGCCATCGAGGCCCTCACCGCGCACCGCCGCCAGCAGGAGGAGCGCCTCGCCGCCTACCGCGCCATCGAAGCCGCGTTCGAAGGCGCCGACCCCGTGACCGTGCCGCCGGCCTTCCTCGGGCCATACCTCACCCTCCGCGCCGGCATCCAGTTCATCGAGGCGTTCCTCGCCTGGGCCGTCGAGGCCGAGCGCATCCTCCGCGCCCGCACAGAATCCCCGCCGGCGCCGTGATCCCCGGCCGTCCTCCCCGTCGCCGCTAGGCGGCCCGCCGGCTCGCGGTCCGCTCGATAACGTCCAGCCGGATGACGCCCTCGGCCGCCGGGCTGCCGCCGAGGTACGCCGCCACACACGGCGGGACACCGCCGTGTGCCGTCCAGCACCGCTCGCAGTGGGCTGCGCGTGTCGCTGCCGTAAAGGGACAGGCCTTCTCCATCCTGGTCATGCTCGTGTCCTCCCGGTTTCTACCACAGGTATCGGCTGCGACGGCCCGGTCGATAAGAGGTAACGCCCGTCCACCTGCACCTGGGTTTCGAAGCTTCGCTCCCACCAAATTTACTCGCCGGTAATTGCCGCTCTTCCAGCGCGCTCGGGCAGGGTGTAGGCTATCGCGAACATAGACGCCGGCCCCAGGAGACCCCCATGGCAGCCAATCCCGCCACCGAATCCAGCCTTGACCTGTCCTGGCTCGACCTCTATGAGGACGCCACCTCCGCCGAGCCCGGCAAGAAGGGCCTCACCCTCAAGGAGATCAACCTCGGCCGCTACGCCGATACCGCCCGCGGTGCCGGCGACATGACCTACCGGATGCGCGGCGCAATTCCCCGTCCCGGCGCCCAGCGCTTCGGCCCCAACTACCAGTCCAAGGCCGATGTCTGGGCCGAAAACTGCCTCATGCTCTACGAGGAGGCCACCCAGCGCCAGTGGAGCTCCGCCCGCGACATCCCCTGGGATACCCTTGAGCCCCTGCCCGACGAGCTCGAGCGGGCCATGTGCCAGCTCGCCACCATGCTCACCGAGGTCGAGTTCATCGCCGGCGACGTCCCCGGCCAGTGGATGCCCTTCGTCTCCGCCCAGGACTTCGAGGCCGGCCTCTTCCTCATGACCCAGATCATGGACGAGGCCCGCCACACCGACGTCTTTCGCAAGCGCGCGCTTGCCAACGGCGGCGGCCTCCTTGCCCAGGGTGCCGGCCTCGGTCTCCGCACCCTCATCGAAGCCCGCGACTTCACCGAAATGTCGGTCCTCATGCACGTCCAGGCGGAAGGTTTCGTCCAGTCGATGTTCCGCATGGGCGAACTCATCGGCCAGACTGAGGCCGACAAGCGCATCTTCCGCATGAGCGCCCAGGACGAGTCCCGCCACCTCGCCTTCGGTGTCATGCACCTCAAGTACGTGCTCGATACCGAGCCCGAGCGCCGCGAAGAAATCCACCACTACCTCGACAAGGCCGAGGGCGACGCCGCCGGCGGCGGCTCGGGCGACGTCACCTTCCCGCCCGTCTTCGAAGCCCTCTGCATCCTTCTCGGCGGCGGCGTCGATAAGTTCGACGAAGGCCTCCAGAAGTTCCTCCTCCTCCGCAAACGGCAGATCAACGAGTACGTCCACCGCCTCACCGTCGCCGGCCTCGGCGACCGCCGCCAGCGTCTCGGCCCCCTGATGGCCCAGTTCCTCGACCCGGCCTGACGCCGGCCCACTGCCTGACGACCGCGGCGGGGCGAACTGCCCCGCCTGTCCAACCCCGCCCGGAGGTACCCCCATGTCGACAGGAGAAGCCCTCGCCCGCGCCGCCCAGGCCGCCCAGGTTGAAATCCCCCAGGAGGCCCGCGACCGCGCCCGTGAACTGGGCTGGGAAGACGGCCTCATCGAACTCGCCCTCGCCAAGGGCCACAGCCTCCAGGTCATCTGGCAGGCCCTCCGCGGCGGCGTCGATGGCAAGCGCGCCAAAGAGTTCCTCCAGGGCGGCCAGGCCGCCATCCCCCGCGACCTCTCCTGGATGCACGTCCCCACTGAGTGGGGCATCCGCGCCCGTCCGAAAGACCCCGCCATGGGCCTCACCATCGCCGACCTCATGATCGGCACCTACGGCGATGTCCCCGACATCTGGACCAACCGCTCGGAAATCGCCCGCGGCTCCTACCCCAATCCCGTCGTCGAAGACATGGGGTACACCATCTTCGAAAAGGCGCTCGTCTGGGCCGACTGCTGCATCCCGCTCTACGAAGAGGCCATCCGCGACCGCTGGGTCTCGGCCACCGACCTCAACTGGAACAGCCTCGAGCCGCTCCCGCACGACATCGAGCGCGCCGTCTGCCAGTTCATGACCGAACACTCCGAGCGGGCCTATGTCGCAGGCGCGCTCTGGTCCGGCTGGCTCCCCGAAATCTCCTACGGCTTCATCGAGCTGAAGCTCTTCCTCTCGACTGTCATCTACGACCTCGCCCGTCACAGCGAGGCCTTCCGCAAGCGCGCCCTCGCCAACGGCGGCGGCCTCGGCCTCCAGGCGCCCACCGACTTCTCCCGCGTCGCCCGCGAGGCCCGCTCCTTCCCCGAGCTTGCTGCCATCCTCTTCGTCCAGGACAGCATGCTCTACACCCTCTTCTCCCGCGGCGACGAGTTCGCCCAGAACCAGCTCGAGCGCGACCTCTACCGCCTCGTCGCCCGCGACCGCAAGCGAATGCTCGACTACCACATCGAGCGCCTGAAGCACATGCTCTTCAAACTCCCCGACCGCCGCGACGAGCAGAACCTCTACTTCAACAAGGCCGAATCCCGCATGGGCAAAGAGTGGCTCGACCCTGCCGTCAGCGAACCCCTCGCGATCCTCCTCGGCGGCGGCGTCGACAACATCGCGCGCGGCCGCGAGAAGCTGCGGGAGCTCCGCAAAGCCCAGGTCGACAACTACCTCGAGCACCTGCGCCAGGCCACCTTCATCCGCAAGCACATCAACGGCCGGCTGGAGCAGGCCGCCCAGGCCTGAACCGCACCGCCGGACACGTTCCGGGGCTCCCCGCAGGGGAGCCCCGGCCGCGCGGAGCGAACGCGCTCCGCACACAGGCGCGTCAGCGGACGCCGAACGCCTCCCGCAGCCGTGCCCAGCGACCCGTCGCCGCCCGGGCTGGCGCCCGCCGGTCTGCTGCGGAGCCGCCGCCCTTCAGGGCCTCCGCGTGTTCGAACCGCCGCCGCAGCCACTCCGGCTCCGGCACCCCGGTCGCGAACAGCCGCCCGTCGTGCGTCGCCGCGAGCCCATGCTCACGCGGCTGGAATGGATACTGGAACACCACGTCACCATCCTTTCGCATCTGCCGATGCCTGCCGGCGCCGATCGCCGCCGGCGCGTCCTGGCCGCCACCGGAGCCGGAGGCTCCGCTCCTCCCTGCGCATCGCAGCCAGTGTGATCCGGTGGGTGAATCCGGGCTGACGGGTAAGCCTCTCGCCGAGCGGCTTCCCGGTCACCCATGCCGTTTCTTCCACTGATTTGCCAAGTATTGGATGCAACACCGTACCCCTCCTGCCCGCTGAACTGGGCAGCACTGTCCGATGCAGACCACTGCACCGTGAGCTGGTCCACCTCCTGGTGGAGCAAAAACTGGTGGGAGTCAGGCCGCCTTGGAGAAGAAAGAAAAGCGCCGTACCGCTTGCGGTACGGCGCTCTGCCGTGGTGCCGTTGCGGTTCGTTTAGCCTGGCAATGTGCCCGGGAGGGCGTCATGACGCGGCGCAGTCGAAATCGTCTTCCTGGTCATCATCGTCTCCTTCGGCGTCATGTCGCCTTCTGCTAACTGGTAACGACCTTACCCCGAAAAGGTTACCCCGGCAAGGCCAATTCCTGTGCAATCGGCTGGACCACACTGAGCTGCCCGGCTCCCCCGCTCCGGTTCCGCCGGGACGCCCCGGCGTACACTCGTGCTCATGGTCGTTAGGCCCGCCCTCGGCGCTGCCCTGATCCTGGCAGCAGCGTTCCTGCCCGGCGCATATCGCCTGCCCGCGCCAGCCGCCGCCGGCCCGGAAGAGGCGCCGCCTTTCGCTGCCGGCCTCCGCTACATCGGCCGCGACCCCCTCACCGGCCTTCCCGACCGCGTCGATGACCGCCTCATCGCCGCGGCCGAGCGCGCCATCGAACGCTACGGCAGGGACGCGGGCGAGCCGGTTCCGCCCCCGCCGCCGGGCGCAGTCGATGTGGCCGCCCTCGCCATCCCGGCTATCGGCATCGACGGAGCGCCCATCCGCCGCTTCGGCCTCGATGCCTACGGCCGGCTCGATGTCCCGCAGGACACCGTGACCGTCGGCTGGAACCCCGCCTACACCAGTTTGCCCGGCACCGGAGGCAGCACCTTCTTCGCCGCGCACTTCGAGTACCGTGGCCGCCCCGGGGTCTTCGCCCGCCTTGCTGCGCTCCGCCCTGGCGACCGCGTCGAGGTCACCCTTACCGACGGCTCGGTCCACACCTACCGCGTCGTCTCCGTCGTTGACTATGCCCTGGCCGCCATCGACATGGGCGCCATCCTCCGCGGCCTCGAGGGCCGGGAAAGCGTGGTCCTGATGACCTGCAGCGGCCCCGCGAACGAAGGCGAATACGCCTCCCGCACCGTCGTGCTCGCCGAACGGGCCGACTGACCGCGCCCGCTACCCCGCCAGCCGCCGTCCTTTCCATCTAGCCCGCCCGCCCCGCCACGCCGCCAGCGACCGCACCGCCGCAAACGCCCCTGCAGCGGCGACCAGCGGTCCCTCGGCCGCCAGCCGAAGCGGCAGCCCGAACTTCCGCGCGACGGCCAGCCAGGTCGCCGCCCCAAGGACGAGTTCGGCGCCACCGGCCGCCGCGGCGCGGCGCCGCCCGGCAGCGGCGCCGATTACCAGCACGAGCGCCGGCCACGTGAACGCCCGCAGCAGCCAGGCCCAGGCCAGCACGTAGGGCACCGTCCGCCCGCCCATCGCCGGGAACAGGTTCTTCTCCAGCCCCGCCAGAGCCTCGCTCCGGCCCCGGTACATCCGGCACGCGCTCACCTCGCGGCCCGACGCAACCCGCCACCGCAGGCCCGCGCGCGTTGCCAGCCGGGCGAACGCCACATCCTCTGCCGCCGCACTCCGGACCGCAGCGTGGCCGCCCAGCCGGCCGTACGCCTCCCGCCGGAAGGCAAGCACCTGCCCGACGGCGCCCGCCGCGAATGCCAGCCCGAACCGCTGCGCTCCGGCCGGCGAGAGGTGCGTCATCAGCGCCCACGGGATCAGCGGCACCGTCCACCGCTCCCACGCGCCGCCGAGCTCCTGCCGCGGCACCACCGAAAGCAGGTCCAGCCGCTCCCGCTCCATCGCCGCAGCCACGGCAGCGACCATCCCCGGCGCGTGCCACGTGTCCGCGTCCGCGAACACCAGCAGCTCCACATCGGCCGCGGCCTCCGCCAGCTGCGCGCAGGCCCACGGTTTCCCCAGCCACCCGTCGGGCAGCGGGCTCCCGCGAAGCACGGTCAGCCGTCCGTCCTCCTGCTGGAGCCGCGCGAGGATGTCCGCCGTTCTGTCGGTCGAACCGTCGTCGAGGACGATCACGCGCAGCGCCTCCCACTCCTGCGCCAGCAGCGAACGCACGCACCGCTCTATCCCTCGTTCCTCGTTGCGAGCCGGCACCAGCACCGCAACCGACGGTCGCCACCGCTCCGGGCGGCTCCCATCGGCAAGCACCGGGGTGTTCCGCAAATTCCAGGCCGTGTTCGCACACACCCCCGCGATATACACCAGCACCCCGCGGTCGTCCTGCTGCGCCCGCGCCGCGAGGCGGAGCAGGTACCTTCCAGCCTGGCGGATCATCGCTCCCGCACGGGCGGCCAGCCGAACCGCGCCCGGTACGCCCACGCCAGCGAGGCCGTCGTCAGAAGCCACGCCGCGAACGACTCCGCCCGCCGTTGCGGCCGGTTGAGGAGCGCCGCAACCAGCAGCGCCGGCGCGCCCGCCGCAACTGCCCACCCTTCCCGCAGGCGCAGCACCCCGTACCCGAGCGCCAGCGCGGCCCCGAACGCCAGCGCAGACCACGGCCCGCCGAGCGCCGTCCAGGCCCCGAATGTGGCGGCCAGCCCCTTCCCGCCCCGCCCGCCCAGCAGCGGGCTCGTCCGGTGCCCGAGAACAGGCGCCACCGCCGCAGCGACCAGCTCCGGGCCGCGCGTCCCCCGCCGCAGCGCGAGCGCCACCGGCGCCGCCCCCTTCACCCAGTCGGCCACGGCAGCGGCCGCACCGGCCAGACGTCCTCCTCCCTTCCAGGCGTTGGCCGCGCCCGGGTTCCCATCGCCCACCGCCCGGATATCCGCGCCGCGCAGCCGCGCCGCCCATGCCGCGAACGGCAGCGCCCCGAGCGCGTACCCCGCCAGCGCCCATCCTCCCCTCATGCCGGTCCCGCCTCCGCGGCCCGTCCACGGATCGCCGCGGCGATCGCCCGCGCCCGCTCACGGCCTTCGGGCGCCAGCAGGAGCGTCAGCCCGACCGCGACCAGGCCGTTCGTGACCAGGAAGAACACGAACTCTTCAACCGGCAGCCCGCCCGGCAGAAAGACCTCCGTCGACGTCCGCTCAGCGATGTGCCAGATGCCGTCGTCGATGGCAATCGTATCGGCCGCCGCCAGGTACAGCGTCGGGACGCCGAACCCCGGCACCACCACCCGCCACCAGCGAACCAGGATGTCCGCGCCGAACCCGAGCTGCAGCGCCAGCGGCGGGGCAGCCCACGCCAGGATTAGACCCAGGTACCGCAGCGATTCCGGCCCCGCCATCGCCAGCACGCCGCCCAGCGCAACCGCCAGCAGGGCTGCCGCCCCAGCCGTTCGGAGGGCTGTGCCGCCCCCTCCGCTGCCAGCGTTCGGCTGGACACGCAGCAGCAGCCCCACCCACAGGCCGGTCATTACCGTCTGCAGGACGAAGAAACAGTACTCCTCAAGGGGCACCCACCCCAGCCGGATCCCCCACGTGCGCTCCTCTGGATACGTCCATGTCTCCGAGGCCACGAGGTAGTTGTCCCACGGCGTCGTGTACAGCACCGCGACTGTGGCGAGCAGCGCGATGCCGCCCGCGAGCGCCCGCCGCGGCACCGGCGCCGGCCAGCGGAGGTGTGCCGCGAGCAGCGCCGCGATCGGCGGCAGCAGGAACAGCCCGAGAAACGCGCCGTAGCTCATCGCCGCCGCACCTTCAGCCGCCCGCCCCGCGGCTCCAGCGTCGCCCCCATCGCCCCCCGCAGCGGCCGCCGCGTGACCGCCACGTCGACCAGCTGGAGAATCCGCGCCAGCACCAGCCGCCCCTCGAGGTTCGCGAACCCCGCGCCGATGCAGTTCCGCGGCCCGCCGCCGAACGGCACATACGTGAACGGCCCCGGCGCGCCGCCGTTTAGCCACCGTCCCGGGTCGAAGACGTCCGCCCGAGCCCACATCGCCGGGTCGCGCTGAACCAGCAGGTACGAGAGCATCACCCTCTGCCCCGCCGGCAGCCGGTGGCCGTCCAGCTCGACCTCTTGCACCGTGCGCCGCCCGCCGACGTGAATCGGCGGCCACAGCCGCAGCGCCTCCTTGAGCACGGCGTCGATGACCGGCAGCCCGTCGCCCCTGAGCGCCGCGAGCTCCTCCCCGGCCGGCGCCGCCCGCGCTTCGCGCGCCGCCCGAGCCAGCCATTCCGGGTGCCGCGCCAGCAGATGGAGCGCCCACGAAAGCTGCGCCGTGCTCGTATCGTGCCCCGCAATCAGCATCGTCAGGGCGTGGTCCCGCACCCGCTCGGTATCGAACTCCGCCAGCAGCAGGTCGAGGAGCGTCGCGCCGGGCTCGCCGTGCTCCGCACGCCACGCCATCACCCGCCGGACGTGCTCCTCCAGCAGGGCGGCCCTTCGCGGCGGCGGCCCGGCCCGCCCCCGCAGCACCCACAGCCCCGGGCCGATGTAGCGCAGCGCCGCGTGGAGCCCGGGGAGCGTCGCCTCCAGCTCCTCATGCCCGAGCCGGTAGCCGAAGAACACCTGCTCGAAGACCCGCCACGCAATCCGCCGCATCGCCTCGACCGGCTCGATGAAGCCCTCCGCCGGCCACCGCCCCACCTCCTCATCAACAATCGCCACGATCGCCCCGGCCTGCTCCCGCAGCCGCGCCGGTTCGAACGCCGGCGCCATCGCCAGTCGCGCCCGGTCGTGCTCTTCGCCGTCCGTCACGAGGATGCTCCGCCGGAACAGCCGCGCCACCGGGTCACCCTCCGGCCGCCACGCGAACGCCTCGCGTCGTTCGACCAGCGCCTCCCGCAGTCCGCCCGGGGAGGCCACGACCACCGGCCGGAACCGCCCGAAGCCCAGTTCGAACACGGGCCCCAGCCCGGCCCGCGCCACCTCCAGCGCTTCGTACAGCCCCGCCGTTCCGTGACGCAGCGTCCAGAGCGCGCGCAGCCCGTCCCGCGGCGAAAGCTGGTCGGTCCGCGGCAGGTCCGCCGTGGCCGGCTGCGTCTCTGCCATGCCGCTCAGCGTGGAGCCCTCCGCATCCTCGCGCAACTCAGGCCCGCCACCCCTCCTCCTCCGCGATAATCCGTTCGACAACCTTCGCCGACGACATTACCCCCGGCACGCCCGCGCCCGGGTGCGTCCCCGCGCCGACAAAGTACAGATTGTCGATATCCTCCGACCGGTTGTGCGGGCGGAACCACGCCGACTGCCAGAGCGTCGGCTGCACACTGAACCCCGTCCCGAGGTAGGTATTCAGGTTGTCGCGGAAGTGCCGCGGGTCGACCGTGTGCTCCGCAACAATGTGGCTCCGCAGTCCCGGCAGGTACTCCCGCTCGAGGAATTCGAGGATCAGCTCCCGGTACTTCGGCGCCATCCGCGCCCAGTCGGTCGGAGAACCGAGGTGCGGCACCGGCGACAGGACGTAGAACGCTTCGTGTCCCGGCGGCGCGCCGCTCGGGTCCGTCATCGTCGGCACGTGCAGGTACAGCGAAAAGTCCCGCGGAAGCCCCTTCGCACGGAAGATGTCCCGGATCAGCCCCTTGTACCGCTCGCTCAGGATGATGTTGTGGTGCACGAGCGGCGTATCGCGGTAGAGCCGGTCCGTCCCGAAATACACCACGAAGAGCGACATGCTGTACGCCGTCAGCTTCCGGTAGCGCAGGTCCGAATTCCGCCAGCTCCGGTGCTCCGGGTCGATGAGCGACAGGTACGCCTGCGGGACGTCCCCGTTGCAGATCACGCGGTCGGCTTCCAGCACGTCCCCGTCTGCCAGCTCCACGCCCGTTGCCCGCCGCCCCCGCACGCGGATGCGCGTCACCTCGCTCCCCAGCCGCACCTCGCCGCCGAGCTCCTTGAACAGCCGGACGAGCGCATCGACCAGCGCGCCGGTCCCTCCCTGCGCATACCACACGCCCCACTCGCGCTCGAGGTGGTGAATCATCGCGTAAATCGACGATGCGACGAACGGGTTCCCGCCAATCAGCAGCGGGTGGAACGTAAAGCACCGCCGCAGGAACGGGTCCCGGATGTACTGCGAGACGAACCCGTACACCGACCGGTACGACTGCAGGCGCAGCAGGTCCGGCGCCACCTTGAGCATGTCAGTCGCGTGCAGGAACGGCGCATCGGCCAGCTCGACGAATCCCTTCTGAAAGATGGCGCGGCTCGCTTCCAGGAACCGGCGGTACCCCTCGATGTCCTCCGGGTTCCACCGCGCAATCTGCTGGGCCACGTCGTCGAAGTTCCCGTTGTACTCGAACCATCGTCCGCGGGCGTTGAAAATCCGGTAGAACGGGTCGACCGGCAGCAGCGTCGCGTAGTCCTCGAACCTCCGTCCTGCCAGCTCGAACAGCTCCTCGAAGAGGAACGGCGCCGTAATCACCGTCGGCCCGCCGTCGAAGCGGAACCCGTCCACCTCGACGGGAGCGGCCCGCCCGCCCGTCTTCGGCTGCTTCTCCACCAGCGTGACGGCGTCGCCCCGCGCGGCCATCCGGACCGCGGCCGCCAGGCCGCCGAACCCGCTGCCGATCACCACCGTGCGCTTCACGCTTCTGCTCCCTTCGGCGGCTTCGCCCGGTACGCGCGCCACGCCACCAGCGGCAGCAGGGCCGCGCGCCGCCACCCGGGCACGCTCGCCCGGCCAGTGAATACGTCGTAGTCGCGCCGCTCGACCTCGTCGAGAATCCGCGAGTACAGCTCCAGCGCCGCCGTCACCGCCAGCCGCCCGTCACGGTGGAGCAGCCCCACGCCCGGCCGCGCCCCGGCGTACAGCCGGCGCGCCCGCGCAACCTGGAACCGCATCAGCGCCCGCCAGCGGTCGTCCACCCGGCCGGCCCCGATCTGCTCCTCGGTCACCCCGAACCGCTCGAGCTCCTCCCGCGGGAGGTACACCCGCCCGTTCCGCCAGTCCTCGGCCACGTCGCGGAGGATGTTCGTCAACTGCATCGCGACGCCCAGCCGGATGGCGTAGAGCGACGGGTCGCCCGACCAGCCGATGATCCGCATCGACATCAGGCCGACGGTCGACGCCACGCCGTAGCAGTACCGGGCCAGCTCATCAAAGGTGTCGTACCCCCGGTGGCCGAGGTCGTCGGCCAGCGCATCGACGAGCTGCCCTGCAAAGTGCGCCGGGATCCCGAACGCCGCCCGCGTGGCTGCCCACGCCTGCAGCACCGGGTCATCGCCGGCCGGGGCTTCCCCCGTCCCGGCGCGTCCCCACTCCCGGAGCCGGCGCTCCCGGTCCTCGCCGGGCTCGTCGACGATGTCGTCGGCAACGCGGCAGTAGGCGTAGAGCGCCCGGACCGCCCGCCGCTTCTCGACCGGCAGCAGCCGTGTGGCCGTGTAGAACGTATGGCTGTGCTCCTTCGTCACCGCCGCGCACCGCGCGAACGCGGCGTCCAGCGCTCCGACGTCGACCAGCCCGTCCGCTCCCGGCGGCGTGCCGCCGCCCTCACCATGCGCCATCGCGAGGAGCGCGCGCTCCCACGTCTCGGTCGCTCCTGCTGGAGGGCTCGCCGGCTTCACCTGTCCTACGCTACCGCCGCCGGACGCCCCCCGCCAGTAAGCGGCTCAACCAGCCGGCGGCGCTGCTCCCCCGGCTCGCTTGCAGGCGGAGGCTCAGCAATGCCAGTGTCGAACGAGCCCGTTCTGGCCGGCCGAGCAGGCAAGCTCGAACGAGGCCACCTGCACCGCCACCATCGTCACTGCCAGCGCCACCACCAGCAGCGTCGCCCAGGCCAGCCCCAGCCCGTTGATCCATCGCCCGGCGGCAAACCCGGCAATCGCCCCGAGGAGCAGGAGGCCGCCGTGGAGCGCCAGGTACACCTGGTCACGGACCGCCGCATCGCGGTCGCTCTGCACCTCGCTCACCCCCAGGGTTGCGCGCAGCGCGGCCAGGTACCCCGCCGTCAGCAGCAGGAAGAGCAGGAGGGCGAGCCATGCCCGCCCTCCCGAATGTCGCGGTTCCCGCTCCATCGTCGTCACTGCCGCATTTCACCGGCCCGGGCCCCGCGCGACAAGGGCCGCGCCCGCCACCCGTTCGCCGGCCGGCGCGCTTATCCGCCGAGCTTCGAACGGAGCAGCTCGATGCACTCGTCGACCGTCGCCACCCGCCAGCCGGCCCAGACTTCGCCTTTCTGCCAGGCCAGGTACCGCTCCCGCGCTGCAGCGCGCGCCGCCTTGATCTCCTCTTCCGAGGGCTCGTGCCCGAGCTGCTTCGCGATCCCCTCCGGCGACGTGTCGCCGATGACATCGCGCGTCAGGTGCAGCTGCTCGTTGGCCAGCTTCGGCCGCTCGATGAAGTGCGCGATTTCCCGGTGATTCTTGTCATAAAAGATGAACACCGGGATCGACTCGAACTCGCCGTCCTTCAGGTACTCGGCCATCATGTCCTTGTTCTGGTCGCGCTCGAAGAACCGCAGCTCGGCGCCCATCGCCTCCGCCATCCGCTGCGCGACCCCCGTGCCCCGGTACACATCCGGGCACCAGTCCTCGCCGATCACCACGATGTGGTGCGGCCCGTCCGGGCGCGCCGCCAGCTCCTTCAGCGCAGCTTCCTGCTCCGGCGTCAGCTTCGTGTTCTCGTAATTCTCGAGAAACAGCTCCCGGTTCCGGATGCCGGAGTCCAGGTACTCCTGGAACGTCTTTCCCCGCTTGAACCGCTCGAGCGTAATGACCGATTCCTTTGCCTGCGTCATCGCCTGCCTCCCGTAGGTTGCTGGTTGCAACACACCAGCCTACGCGGCCGGCCCCCGCTTCACAACGCCCCGCCGCCGGCCTTCGCCTCCTCCCATAGCCGGTCGAGCGCCTCCAGGTCGAGCTCCCGCAGGTCCAGGCCGCGCGCCGCCGCCAGCCGTTCGACCGCGCCGAACCGCTCCCGGAACTTCTCGTTGGCGCCCCGCAGCGCCTGCTCCGCGTTCACGCCAAGCCGGTCGGCGATATTCACGAGCGTGAAGAGGATGTCGCCGAATTCCTCTTCGCGGGATGCGCCGTCGGCTGCCCGGGCCAGCTCCCCTATCTCCTCACGCAGCTTCTCCAGCGGCCCGTCGATGTCCGGCCAGTCGAACCCTACCCGCCGCGCCCGCCCCTGGATCGCCTGGGATGCCGCCAGCGCCGGCAGTGTCCGGGGCACCCCGTCGAGAATCGAGGCGCGCGGCTTCTCGGCCTGCTTGAGGGCCTCCCAGTTGCGGTATACCTCCTCCGCGGTGCGCGCTTCTCCCTCACCGAAAACATGCGGGTGCCGCCGCACCAGCTTCCGCGTGATCTGTTCGAACACGTCGCCGAGCACGAACTCGCCCTCCCGCTCCGCCACGGCCGCGTGCATCAGCACCTGCAGCAGCAGGTCGCCCAGCTCCTCCTCCAGCGCCGCCGGGTCGCCCCGGTCGATCGCTTCCAGCGCCTCGTACGCCTCCTCGAGCAGGTGCGGCCGGAGCGTCGCGTGGGTCTGCTCCCGGTCCCACGGGCACCCATCGGGCGCATGCAGCCGCCGCACGACGTACTCCAGCCCGTCGAAGCGCCGCACGTCGTCCACAGGCTCCAGCGGCGGCACGAACACCGCGTCGAGGTAGCCGAACGGCCGGTGGTCCAGCTCCGCCAGCGGCAGTTCCTCCACGCGCGCTGCCTCCGTTCCCAGCCGCGAACAGACCCGCACCCGGTGGTCCGCGGGGTACCACTCCAGCAGGCGCAGCTTCAGCTCCGACGCGATATCACGGCTGTACACCTGCCCGATGAGCGCCGGCCGCCACGTGTCCACCCGCACTGCGTGGGCATCGCACACCTGCAGGTCGGCGCCGTCGATTCCCAGCGCCGGCAGCGCGGCATCCACAAAGCTCACCCCCGGGTACACCCGCACCCCCAGCCCGCGCTCGGCCGCCAGCGCGAGCACCGCCTGCACGCTCCGCTCGGCAACGAGCGGATGTCCCGGCACAGCGAATACCACCGGCTCCCCCTCCGCCGCCGCAACCACCCGCTCCGCGACCGCGGCGTACACGTCCTCGAACCGCCCGCCCGTCGCGTACAGGTCGTCGCAATCCATCACGCGCCCCGCGAACGTCAGCGCCGCGACGGTCGGGTGGTGCCGGGTCCGCAGGATGACCGGCAGCCCCGACCCCAGCAGCCGGTCCGCATCACGCGTCAGCAGCCCGGCGTCGCCCGGCCCCAGCCCGACGATGTGAACCCGGACCTCGCCCCCGTGCGTCATTCGACCCGCTCGACGTTTCCACTTTCGAGGCTCCGGTGCAACGCCACCAGCAGGCGAGTCACCAGCACGCCATCGTCAAAGCTCGCGCCCGGGGGCCCGCCCGCCTCCGCTGCCCGGAGAAATGCCGTGAGCCGCTGTGGAGCCCACTGGAGCGTCGCAGGGAACCGATACCGGTCGGTGGGCACCGAAAGCCCTTGCCGTCCGCCGTCAGCTTCGACTGCCCCCCGGGTTCTCACCACCCGCACTGCGAGGTCGCTTGAGGTCGGCCAGCTCTCCGGCAAAATCCAGCACGCCTCGAAGACGCCGTCTGCCCCGTCGGCGTACCGGACGATGGCATGGACCCAGTCGTAGGTCTCGATGCCGTGGCCCGCAAGCTCGCCTCGTCCTCCCAGCGCGTACACGCTGATGGCTCGCTTGCGGCCCATCCAGAGCGCCAAGTCGAACAGGTGTGACATCAGATACCACGCCGGCGTCGTCCCACCGCTCCAGTGCAACCGTTCACGTGGCGACGTCACCGGTTGATTCAAGCGCGCGTTGAACAGCCGAACGTCGCCCAGTTCGCCGCCCGCGACCGCCCGCGCGGCTTCCGCCATCGGCGGGTTCCAGCGCTGCATCCAGTTCACTTCTGCGTGCACACCGGACGTTCTCACCGTCGCCGCCATCGACTCAGCATCCTCGACGGTCGTCGCGAGCGGCTTCTCGACCAGCACCGGCACTCCCAGCGCGACCAGCTCCTCGACAGGAGCCCGGTGCACCGCATCCGGCGTCGCCACGTAGGCCGCGTCCGGCCGGGTCTGCCGTACCGCGCCCGCGATGTCGCCGAACGCGCGCGTTCCGGTCGCATTTGCGAGTTCAAGCGCCCGCGCCCCGTCGATGTCCACAACACCAGCCAGCCCAACCCCAGGCACTCGGCCATCGGCCAGCATCCTCGCCCACGCCGTGCCCATGGTCCCGGCGCCGATGACCAGCACGCGCTTCCCGTTCGTCATCCCCGGGAGCATAGCACGGCTGCCTGCCCCGGCCCCTACTCCAGCGGGACAATCCCGCGCGCCCGCAGGGCCTGCGTATACGCCTCAATGTAGTACGTCGCCGAGGCCCGCCACGAGTAGTCGCGGCTCATCCCGTTCCGCTGCAGCCGCAGCCACGTCTCCGGCTCCCGGAAGGCCCGGAGCGCCCGCTCATACGCCGAAGCAAGCGCAAACTGGCTGAATTCGTCGAACAGGAACCCGGTCCCCGTCTCCGGGTGCTCATCGAGGTCGAGGATCGTATCTGCCAGCCCGCCCGTGCGCCGCCCAATCGGAACGGCGCCGTACCGCATCGCAATCAGCTGGCCGAGACCGCACGGCTCGTACCGCGAGGGCATCAGGAAGAGGTCGCACCCGGCATAAATCCGCTGGGCAAGCCCGGGGTCGTACCGCGGCGCCAGCCGGACGTGGTCCGGGTACTCCGCAGCCAGCCGCCGCAGCTCCTCTTTCAGCCAGGCGTCACCGTCGCCAAGGACCACGAACTGCCCGCCCGCCAGCACCATCTCCGGCACGACCTGGATCGCGAGGTCCACCCCCTTCTGTTCCGTCAGGCGGGTCACCATCGCCGCGATCGGGCCGTCGGTGTTCGGCAGACCCAGCTCCTCGCGGAGCGCATCGCGGTTCGGCCAGCGCTGCTCCACCGTCGCGAGGTCGTAGTGGTGGCGCACATGCGGGTCCGTCCGGGGGTTGAACAGGTCGTAGTTCAGCCCGTTCAGGATGCCCAGCAGCGCATTCCCCCGCAGCCCGAGCAGCGCCTCGAGCCCCTCGCCGTACTCCCGCGTGAGAATCTCGCGGGCGTACGTCGGGCTCACGGTCGTCACGATGTCCGCGTAGTAGATCGCCTGCGCCAGGAAGTCGTTCAGCTCATCCGGTCCCCGGTAGCGCAGGTTGTGGATGGTGAATACGCTCGCCACCCCGCGCAGCCGCGGGTTCGACCACGCCTGGTTCCGCAGCCCAAACGCCAGCGGCGCCGTGTGCCAGTCGTTCAGATGGAGGATGTCCGGCACCCACTCGTCCGTCCGCAGCATCTCGATGATGACCCGGCAGAAGAACTGGTACCGGAGCAGGTCATCCGGCTCCCCGTACACGTTCGGCCGCAGGAAGTAGTGCTCGTCGGCGACCAGCTCGACCGGCACCCCGCCAATGCCCTCGACCGTCGCAATGTCGACATCCCGCGGCTTCCCCGGGCTCTGCACCGTCAGCAGCCGGTGCTGGCGCGATGCGGCGTGCGCCGCCTTCCCGGAGGCATGGCACGGCGTCACCACCCGCACATCGTGCCCGATCTCCTTCAGCCGCTGCGGCAGCGATGCCGCCACGTCCGCCAGCCCCCCGACCTTTGCGAACGGGTCGACCTCCGCCGACGCGAACAGGATCCTCACGGCGCCCTGCTCCCGATCAGTTCGCGCTCCAGTTCGAGGCGGGTCTCATTCGCCGCGGCCAGCCGCCACCGCGCCTCCCGCTTCACCGGCTCCGAAGCATCGCCCACGGCGACCGCATGCGCAGCGTACGTGGCCACCTGGTTCAGCAGCAGGAACCCCCGGTAGATCATCGGGATGCTCCACATCGGACGCCGGCTCGCCCACCAGAACTGGCAGCTGTGCAGCGCCGGCCCGAGCCGCTCATACGCGGCCGCCGCGAACTCCTTCGCCTCAGGTGTCGTCGCGTACCGCCGCGCGACCGCCACCAGGTCGAGGCAGTGGTCCACGTACTCCCACTGCAGCTCGTGCAGCCGGTTCCCCGGCGACTTCCACAGCGGAAACGGGTTGTGCGCCGCAAGGTCGTCCCTGCTGGTGCTCCAGCTCGATGCGTACGGCTCAATGACCGGCCCGTCCGGGAACAGCTCCAGCAGCTCGCTCGGGAAGACCATCTGCACGCCGTTCCCGTTCGCGGCGAGCAGCTCAAGCGTCGCCCCGAGGAACTCCCGCTCCCAGTCCCGGATGTGGTGCCCGTAGGTCTCCGCGTCCATAGCGGTCACCACGTAGGCATCCTTGCCGCCCCCCACACCGGTCAGGTCCCGCAAAAACGCCTCAGGGTTGGTCTCCCGGAACGAAATGCGGTTGCTCCGGATGTCATCGCGGAACAGCACGCGCAGGTGGTTGCCGTTCACCGGCACGCGGCAAATCACGTCCGTTGGCCATTCGACCGGGCAGGCCACCCCGCTGACAATCACCCACTCATGGCCGCTGGCGTTGATCGCCGGCAGAATCTCCCGCGAATAGCACATCTCCGGCGGGAAGAACCCCCGCGGGTTCCAGGCCCGCCCGAGCGCAGCCCGGTTCGTCCGGGCGTTCTCCTGGATCTGCCGCTTCCGCTCCGCCTCCGGAATCAGCGGCAGGATGGGGTGGTACTTCCCGCTCCCCACGAACTCCACCCGCCCGGCCTCCGCAAGCTCCCGCAGCCCGGCCACCACATCGCCGAGCCCGTGTTCCAGCAGCAGGTCGGTCAGCACCCCCTGCAGGTTGACCGCCACCCGCGCATTTGCGTGTGCCCGCAGCACCGCGATGAGCGGCCGGTACGACTCCTCCGCAACCTTGACCAGCACGTCGTGCGTCTGTGTCGGCGGCTGGTAGAAGTGCAGCAGCAGCGCCCAGCAGGTCATCGCAGCTCCTTCCTCAGGCCCAGTGCGCCAGCCCCGTGCAGATGACCGGGGGCAGATGCGGGTGGTACGGCGTCACCCGGACCGCATACCCGACCCGGCCGCCCGTTTCCGGCGCGAAGCTCCCCTCGTACCGGCACAGCCTATCTTCCTGCTGCGAAACGAAGCTGAGCGGCGCCTCCGCTTCGATATGCAGCTCCCGGCCGGCGGACGTACGCCCATACACAATATCGACCTTCAGGTCAGCCGGCTGGAGCGGCCCCGGGTACAGCTGCACAGACACCCGCACGGGCGCACCGGCAGGGCGCACCTCGCTCCCGTCGTCGTCCACGGCGTACACCTTCACTGCATCCCAGCCGGCCCGCACCCGTTCGAGCCAGGCAGCCAGCTCCCGCGCCCGCTCCAGGCCGTTCGCCCGCAGGGCGTGCCAGGCCGCGGCGGCCGGCGCGTATGCCCGCGTCGCGTAATCCGAAACCATCCGGCTCGTGCTGAAACGCGGCGCATACGTCACGATCGTGTCCTTCATCCGCCGGACCCACTCCCGCGGCACGCCCTGGGCATCCCGGTCGTAGAACAGGGGAATCACCTCGTCCTCGAGCAGCCCGTACAGGGATTCGGCGTCGAAGGCGTCCTGCGCCTCCGGGTCGTCGTCCACCCGGTTCCGGCCGATTGCCCAGCCGGTGCCCGGCCGGTACGCCTCCCACCACCAGCCGTCCAGCACGCTCATGTGGAGGACCCCGTTGGCGCACGCCTTCATCCCGCTCGTTCCGCTCGCCTCCAGCGGCCGGAGCGGCGTGTTCAGCCAGACGTCGGAGCCCGCCACCAGCAGCCGGCCAAGCTCCACATCGTACCGCTCCAGCAGCAGCAGCCGGCCCCGGAACTCCGGCGAGCGGCTCGCCTGCACCACCTCGCGGATCAGCGCCTTCGCGCCGTCGTCCCGCGGGTGCGCCTTCCCCGAAAACAGCACCTGCACCGGCCGCTCGGTATTCCCGACAATGCGCGCCAGCCGGTCGAGGTCCCGCAGCAGCAGCGTCGCCCTCTTGTACCCCGCGAATCGCCGCGCAAACCCAATCGTCAGCGCACCGGCGTCAAGCGTCCGCCCGCCTTCAATCTCCCGGGCCGGCAGCCCCCGCCTGAGCAGGTCCTCCGTGTGCTGCTGCTTTGCCCGCAGCACCAGCTGCTGCCGCTGCCCCTCGTGGACCCGCCACAGCTCTTCGTCCGGGATGTCGTACACCCCCATCCAGTTCGCACGCTCCGGGTCGTCCCGCCAGCCCGGCCCGACGTACCGGTCGAAGAGCTCGCCCATCTCGTGCGACACCCACGTCGGCAGGTGCACGCCGTTCGTAATCGCATCGATCGGGACGAGGTCGCGCGGCAGGTTCGGCCACGCCGCTTCCCACAGCCGCTGCGAAACCCCCCGGTGCAGCTTCGAAACCCCGTTCCGGTAGCCGCTCAGGTTCAGGCCCAGCACGGCCATCGAGAACGGCTCGCCGTCGTCGCCCGGGCGCGTCCGCCCGAGGTCGAGGAAGGCGCGGTCGTCGAGCCCGAGCCGCTGCCAGGTGTGCGCGAGGTACCGCCGCACCAGGTCCGGCGGGAACAGGTCGATGCCGGCCGCTACCGCCGTGTGCGTCGTGAACACCGTTGCCCCGGTCACGGGCAGCCGCGCCTCCCCAAACGTCGCCCCGAACTGCTCCATCGCTGCCCGGATCCGCTCCACGCCCAGCAGCGCCGAGTGCCCCTCGTTCATATGGCACACCGCCGGTTCGATCCCCAGCGCCTGCAGCAGCCGGATACCGCCGATCCCCAGCACCATCTCCTGCTGGATGCGCGTCTCGTTGTCGCCGCCGTACAGCCGCGCCGTAATCTCCCGGTCCGGCGGTGCATTCCGTTCGATGTTCGTCGAAAGCACGTACAGCGGCGTCTTCCCCACGTCGATCCGCCACGCCTGCGCCCATACATCCCGCCCGTCGAAGGGGATGCTCACCTCCAGCGGCTTCCCATCCGCCCCGAGGACGTGCTGCATCGGCAGCGCCGCCGTGTCGAGGTCCAGATACACCTCCTGCTGCCAGCCGTCCGGCGAAATCTCCTGCCGGAAATACCCCTCGTGGTAGAACAGCCCCACGCCGACCAGCGGCAGCCCGAGGTCGCTCGCCGACTTCAGGTGGTCGCCGGCCAGCACCCCGAGCCCGCCCGAGTAGTTCGGCAGGCACTCCGCCAGCGCAAACTCGAGCGAGAAGTAGGCGATGACGTCCCCTCGATCCAGCCCCTCGACTGTCAGGATCGGAGGCCGCCTCAGGTACGCCTCGAGCGCCTCCGCCACCCGCCGCTGGTGCTCGAGGAAGCCGGCATCCTCCGCCAGCTCATGCAGCCGCTCGGGCGTGACAAGCTGCAGCAGCCGCACCGGGTTGTGGTCCGTGGCCCGCCACAGCTCGCGGTCGATCCGCTCGAACAGCGCCGCGGCGTCGGTGTTCCACGTCCAGTACAGGTTCCGGGAGAGTTTCCGCAGGGGCTCGAGCGGCCCCGGGAGATTCGGCTCGACGATGAAGGTTCGCGCGGGGCGAATTCGCATCCCACCATTCTAGCCGCGGTCCCCCGTATGCCGGTAAACGCTCTGCGAACGGCGGTGTCCCGTTGGCCCGTCCTCTGCCATCATCAGGTCACGGCAGCCGCCGCGAGGTCGCCCCGAACGATGCCAGTCCGTGCGGTCCTCTTCGATGTCGGCGATACCCTCTGGCACGCCGCCGGGGCGCCGCCGCCCGCCGAATTCCGCCGCCGCGCCGCCGAGCGCGCCGCCGCCTTCCTTCGCGCCCGCGGCCTCCCGGCAGCCGACCCGGCCGCCCTCGCCCGTGCCTGCTGGGATGCCATGGAAGCCGCCATGCGCGCGGCCCGCAGCGGCGACCTCGTCGAACCGGATTACCCCCGCGTCGCCGCCGATGCCGCCGCCGCCCTCGGCGTGCCGCTCGACCGCGCCGCCGCCGCCGACTTCCTCGATGCCATCTACGTCTCCGGCGCCGAGGGCGGCAAGGTCGCCTACCCCGACGCCCGTCCAACCCTCGACGCCCTCCGCCAGCGCGGCTTCCGCCTCGGCATCGTCACCAATCGCGCCTTCGGCGGCGAACGCTTCCGCGCCGACCTCCGCGAGGCCGGCCTCGATATCGACTGGGATGTCATCGCCGTCTCCGTCGAGGTCGGCTACCTCAAGCCCCACCCGCGCCTCTTCCACGCCGCTCTCGATGCGCTCGGACTCGCCCCATCCGAGGCCGTGATGGTCGGCAACTCCCTCGCCGAAGATATCGCCGGGGCCCAGCGCCTCGGCATGCCCGCCGCATGGAAACGCTCCGCCGCCGACGCTGACGGCGTCGTCCCCGACTTCACCTTCGACCGCGTCAGCGAACTGCTCGACTGGTCGCTCCTCGCGGAGGCCGCCCGTGTCCGCTGAAGGCCGAACCTGGGGCGGCCGCTTCGAAGGCGGCATGCACGAACTCACCCGCGATTACACCGCCGGCATGGACCGCGACCTCTGGGAGTTCGACATCGCCGGCTCCATCGCCCACGCCCGCATGCTCGGGCGCCAGGGCATCATCCCCGCTCCCGACGCCGACGCCATCATCGCGGGCCTCGAAGCCATCCGCGAAAAGTTCCGCCGCGGCGAAATCCCGTGGAACCCCGAGCTCGAAGACATCCATACCCACATCGAAGCCGCGCTCCGCGACCTCATTGGCGAGCCGGCCGGCCGCCTCCACACCGCCCGCTCCCGCAACGACCAGGTCGCCCTCGTCAACCGCATGGCTGTCCGCGCCCTCTGTGACGACGCCGTTGCCGCCCTGCGTGAGCTCATCTTCGTCATCTGCGAGCTGGCCGAGCGCCACGCTGCCGACCCGATGCCCGGATACACCCACGTCCAGCGGGCCCAGCCCATCACGCTCGGCCACCACCTCCTCGCCTACGGCGAAATGCTCCTCCGCGACCGCGACCGCTTCCTCGATTGCCGCCGCCGGGTCAACGTCATGCCCCTCGGCTCCGGTGCCCTCGCCGGCGCGCCGTATCCCCTCGACCGCGAGATGGTCGCCCGCGAGCTCGGCTTCGACGCCATCTCCCGCAACTCCATCGATGCCACCGCCGACCGCGACTTCGTCGCGGAGTTCTGCTTCGCCTGCGCCATGACGCAGGTCCACATCTCCCGCCTTGCCGAAGAGGTCATCCTCTGGGCCAGCAGCGAATACGCCTTCGTCCGCCTCCCCGACGCCTTCGCCACCGGCTCCAGCATCATGCCCCAGAAGAAGAACGCCGATGTCGCCGAGCTCGCCCGCGGCCGCGCCGGCCGCCTCATCGGCGAGCTGACCGGCATCCTCGCCACGCTCAAAGGCCTGCCGCTCGCCTACAACCGCGACCTCCAGGAAGACAAGCCCTACTACCTCGCCGCCGGCCGCACCCTCATCCCGACCCTCCAGGTCTTCGCGGCCATGCTCCCCGCCCTTCAGTTCGACCTCGCCCGCATGCGCGAGGCCGCCGGCCAGGGTTACGCCCTTGCAACCGACATCGCCGACTACCTCGTGAAGAAGGGCATGCCGTTCCGCCAGGCCCACGCCGTCGTCGGCGGCCTCGTCCGCGAGGCCGAGTCCCGCGGCTGCGAGCTGAACGAACTCCCGCTCGAGGTCTACCGCGCCGCCAGCCCGCTCTTCGAGCCCGACGTCCTGGCCATCACCGTCGAATCCGCCCTCGACGCGCGCGATGTCCCCGGCGGGACCGCCCCGCGCCGCGTCCGCGAAGCCGCGCGCGAACTTCGCGCCCTCGTCGGCTGACGCCCGCCCTCAGGGGCGCCGGATCCACACCCGCCGGATGATCACCGTCTCGCTGACCGCCGCTGCATCCGCGTACTCGTCGGCCGGCTGGACCTCTTTCGCCGCCTCAATCGGCTTCGGCCGCTCGGCGCGCGCCTTCGGCTTCGTCCGTACCGCGTTCACCGCCTGCTTCGCTGCCTGCCGCGCCAGGTACTTCCCGGTCAGGCTCATCCCGACCTGGAGCGCCGTGCCGATGGCCACGGCCGTCACGGCCTTCTTCACCGGCGCCGGCAGCGACGCCCGCTCCCGCTCGTACCGCGCCGGGATAGCGGGCGCGGCCGGCGCTACGGCCACCTCCCGCAGCGCAGCGAGGTACATGCCGCACTGGCGGCAGTAGTTGTCCGAGGGTTCGTACGGCGCGTTGCAATCCGGGCAGACAGGGGAGGTCTCGGTCATGGCGCTCAGTATACGGCCGGGCGCTCCGCTGCGAGTGCTCGCTCCACCTCCGCCGTCAGATCGACCGGTTCCGGCGGGGGAATCGGCAGCCGGCCTTCCGCGATGGCGCGCAGCGTCTCGACCAGGAACGGCCGTTCGCGCGCAACCCCTCGGGCCCGGATGTCGGCGTAGAGCGGCGTCGCCATCACTGCCTCGAGGTCCATCCCTGCGGCCCGCTCCGGGGGAAGTTCGGCCCAGAGGGCCGCGTTCGCTGCATCCCGGATGGCATACCGGCAGAAGCTCACCGCCGGCCCCCGGTCAACGTCGCCCGTCACCACGTTCATCATGCAGCCCGACTCCTCCGCACCCGACCGGATCAGCTCGGCGATGACCTCCTGGTACGTCCCCACCGGCCCGTCCGGGAGCGCCGGGTGGTCGTTCAGGAACGTGTACCTCCCGTAGAGCGCCTCCGTGGCGATCAGCATGTAGCCGAACATCACCCCCAGGTCGAAGCGGTACTGCGACAGCCGCCGCGCGACCTCGGCGTCGTACTCGTACCGCCACGGCTGGAGCGGCTCGCCCGGCCTCCCGACCTTTCCGCCGCGCTCCTTCCGGAACGCCACCGAGGAGAGCAGCTCCACCGGCGCCCCATGCGCCTCCGCCATCGCGATGAGCCGGTCCGTCGGCTCGGCCTCGCCCCTGGCCCGGTTCACGAAGACAACCGCCACGTCCACCGGCAGCCCCCGCCCGATCGCATCGAACAGGTACGCCAGCGCCCCGAACGAGCCCGGTCCTCGCCCCGTCGTCAGCCAGGCGATCCGCAGCCGGTCAGAAGGGGAGTTCATCGCCGTCCGCGTCGTACTGCTCCTCGATCTCCATCAGCGTACTCTCGTCGGCCTCCAGCCGCTGCTGGATCTGCTGCAGCTTCAGCTCTGCACCCTCGAGCAGCGCACGCAGCCGGTCCACCAGTGCTGCGCCCTCCTCATACAGCTTCAGCGATTCTTCCAGCGGCAGGTTCCCCTGCTCGAGGCGCCGCGCGTGCTCCTCCAGCTGCGCGTACAGCGCCTCGAAACTCTCGCTCGCCTCGCTCGGCATCACCGCACCTCCGTCCAGAATGCCCCGTCGCTCACCGCAACCCGCAGCCGGTCGCCCGCGCGAACTCCCCGCACCGACGACACCACCGGCTGCCGGCCGCCCTCGCGCTGCACGATGGCGAATCCCCGCCGGAGCGTCGCCATCGGGTCGAGCGCCGCCAGCCGGGCGGCCATCGTCTCGAACCGCCCACGCTCACGCTGCAGCTGCCGCTCGATACAGCCCTCCATGCCCTGCGCGAGCTCCCGCACGGCCCCCTGCAGCTCTGCCACCCGCGGCGCGCTTCGCCGCAGCCGCGCCGCGGCGGCTTCGACGTCGGCCGCCAGCCCCGCAGCCGTCTGCCGCACGGCTGAGGCCATCGCCCGGTCGAGCACCTCCAGGTTCCGCCGCACAGCCACGATGTCCGGCGTGGCCCGTTCGGCTGCTGCGCTCGGCGTCGCTGCCCGAACGTCCGCAACGAGGTCCGCAATCGTCACGTCGGTTTCGTGCCCGACGCCGGTCACCACCGGGTACGGCGACGCGTAGATCGCCCGCGCCACGCGCTCGTCGTTGAAGGCGTGAAGGTCCTCCGATGCGCCGCCGCCCCGCACCACGAGAATCACGTCCAGGTCCGGCTCGGCAGCCAGCCGCCGCAGCGCGGCGACGACCTGCCCGGGCGCCAGCTCGCCCTGGACCATCGCCGGCGCGAACACCAGCGTCGCCAGCGGCCACCGCTTCCGCAGGACGAACTGTACGTCGTGGAGCGCAGCCCCGCCCGGTGAGGTGACCAGCCCGATCCGCATCGGGAATCGCGGCAGCGGCCGCTTCCGCGCCGGGTCGAACAGCCCCTCGGCTTCCAGCCGGAGCCGCAGCTCCTCCAGCTTCGCCGCCAGGGCCCCAACCCCCTCCGGCCGGGCGAAATCGCAATCGAACTGCAGCTCCCCGCGCTGGACGTACACCGTGATGCGGCCGTGCGCGATGATCCGGTCGCCGTCCTGCAGCTGGAAGCCCCGCGGCATCCGGTCGCGGAACATCACGCACCGGATCGCCGCCTTCGCATCGCGCAGCGTGAAGTACCGGTGCCCCAGCTGGCTCTGCGAGTAGTTCGAAACCTCGCCAGTGATCCAGAGGTCGGACAGCAGCTCGCTCGCTTCCACGTACTCCCGCAGGAAGCTCACGACCGCGGATACGGGCAGTACCTGGTCAGTCGGTCCCATCGTCCGACAAGGCTACGCCGCAGCCCGCCCGCTGGCGAGAGGCCGCCATCGGGAGCTGCCTACTGCACCCGCTCGATGTACTGTCCGGTTTCGGTATTCACCCGGATCTTTGTCCCCGGCTCCACGAACAGCGGGACCTGCACCACGAGGCCGGTCTCGAGCGTCGCCGGCTTCGTGCCGCCGGTCGCCGTATCCCCCTTGAACCCCGGCTCCGTGTCGGTCACCAGCAGCTCCACCGTAATCGGCAGCTCGACCCCAATCACCTCGTCGCCGTAGAGCACCAGCTCGCAGGTGTCGTTCTCCTTCAGGTACTTCGCGGCGTCGCCCACCTTATCTGCCGCCACCTGGATCTGCTCGAACGTCTCGGTGTTCATGAAATAGAAGAACTCGCCGTCGTTGTAGAGATACTGCATCTCCCGGCGCTCGACCCGCGCCCGCTGGAACTTTGTCCCCGCCTGGAACGTCTGCTCGATGATCGCCCCGCTCCGGACGTCCCGGAACTTGATGCGCACCTGCGCCGAACCGCGCCCCATCTTGATGTGCGCGTAGTCCAGGATCGAGTACAGCTTCCCGTCGAGCTCGATGGTCGCGCCCTTCTTCAGCTCTCCCGTCGAAATCATGCGTCAGTCCCCTTCGAATTCCAGTTTCGGTGCGTGGCTCAGGACGCGCGCGCGGCCATCCTCGAGCACGACGATATCTTCGATGCGCACCCCGCCCCAGCCGGGCAGGTAGATGCCGGGTTCAATGGTAAACACCATTCCCTCTTCGAGAACATGGTCCGATGACGGACCAAGATACGGGTCTTCGTGCACCGCCAGCCCGACGCCGTGCCCGAGCCCGTGCCCGAACTGCTCCCCATAGCCCGCCTCCCGGATCACGCGGTGCGCCAGCTCGTGCGCATCCGAGCCCCGCATCCCCGGCTCGACCCCGGCGATCGCCGCCGCCTGCGCTGCCCGCACCACCTCGTACACCTCGCGGAATCGCGCATCCGGCTCCCCCAGCACCACTGTGCGCGTCAGGTCCGAGCAGTAGCCGCGGTACCGCGCCCCCACGTCGATGACCACCGGCGCCCCCGCCGCGAACGGCTGCCGCCGCGGCTGCGCGTGCGGCAGGGCGCTCCACGGTCCGCCCGCAATGATGCTCGGGAACGAGACCCCGCTCCCGCCTTCCTCGCGAACGTACCGCTCGAACCGCGCCGCCGCCTCGTCTTCGGTCATCCCCGGTTCCAGCTCGCCCGCGAGGCGCGCAAACGCCCGGTCTGCGATGCCGATTGCCGCCTCGAGCAATGCCAGCTCCTCGCGGTCCTTCACCCGCCGCAGCTCCTCCACCAGCCCGAACGCCGGGACCAACTCCGGCCGGTCCTCCGCCGGGAGCGCGTCAACCATCTCGCTGAGCCCGAGGAACGCCGCGTAGGTCAGGTCGCGCGGCGAAACCCCGATGCGCTTCCCCGCCGCCCCGGCCTCCCCGACCAGCTCACGGAGCCAGCCCTGCCGCGGCCCCTGCGCCCGCAGCACCCGCACGCCGCGCCCCGCAGTCTCCTGCTCGGCCTGCTCCCAGTAGCGCGAATCCACTGCCAGCACCGCTGCCGAGCGGGTCACCAGCAGCACCCCCGCCGACCCCGTGAATCCGCTCAGGTACGCCCGCGATTCCCAGCCCGGCCCTTCCTCGCCCGGCGCCGAAATCAGCAGCCCGTCGAGCCCTTCCCGTTCCAGCAGCGCCCGGAGTCGCTCCAGCCGCCCCGTCACGGCCGCCCCTCGAGGTAGTCCAGCAGGAGATTCGTGGCGACCCGGTACCCGTCGCGTCCCAGCCCGGTCACCTGCCCGATGCACACCCCTGCGATGAGCGACCGGTGCCGGAACGCCTCCCGCCGGTGCGTATTCGAAAGGTGCACCTCCACGACCGGGAGCTGTACCGCCTCAATCGCGTCCCGCAGCGCAACTGAGGTGTGCGTCCATGCCCCCGCGTTCAGCACCACCCCGTCGACGACCCGGCGGTAGCTGTGGAGCGCGTCGATCAGCGCCCCTTCGTGGTTCGACTGGAAGCAGAGGACCGCCGCGCCCCGGGCGTTCGCCACGCCGGCGACATCCGCTTCGATGTCCGCCAGCGTCGTCGTGCCGTAGACCTCGGGCCTCCGCTCGCCGAGCAGGTTCAGGTTCGGTCCATGGGCGAGGAGCAGCTGCATCTTCCCGCGATTGTCCGATGCCGGGCTCCCCCTGTCACCCCTCGCCGGCTGCCCTTCGCCGCCGCCGGCCGCTCTCGAGGCTCGCCTCGCCCAGCCGCTCCCAGGCCGAGCGCGTCAGCTCCGCCTGGAGCTGGCGGCTCACGTGGGTGTAGATCTGCGTCGTCGCCGCCGACGAATGGCCAAGCAGCTCCTGCACAATCCTGAGGTCCGCCCCGCCGTCCAGCAGGTGGGTCGCGAACGAGTGGCGCAGCAGGTGCGGGTGGACCTCCGCCGGGATGCCCGCCGCCACCGCATACCTTCGCACCAGCGCCTGCACGGAACGGGCGGTTAGCCTGCTGCCGAACCGGTTGAGGAACAGCGCTGCGCACCCCTGGCCGCGCTTCGCTCCTGCGGCGAGCGCGGGCCGTCCTTCGGCAAGGTACCGCTCCAGCGCCAGCATCGCCGGCTCCCCGAAGAGCACCAGCCGCTCCTTCGCGCCCTTGCCGTGGACGATTGCCGTCCCTTCCGCGAGGCTCACCTGCCCAAGGTCCAGCGCCACCAGCTCCGAGATGCGCAGCCCGCCGCCGTAGAGCAGCTCCATCATCGCCCGGTCGCGCAGCCCCTGCGGCGTGTCCGCGTCCGGTGCCGTCAGCAGCCGGTCCAGGGCCGCCGGGTCGAGCACCTTCGGCAGCCGCCGCGGCCGCTTCGGCATCGCCAGCCCGTGGAGCAGGTCCCGGTCCGTCGCACCTTCCCGCTGCAGGTACCGGTAGAACCCGTGCACCGTGCTCGTCCGCCGGGTCAGCGAGGCCGCGGCCATCCCGGCCTCCTTCAGCTCGCCGAGGTACTCCCGGAACACCTGCCGCGAAATCGCCAGCGGCTCGAGTTCCCGCTCCCGGCACCACCGCAGGAACGCGCCGATATCGTTCCGGTAGTTCCGGATGGTGTACGCCGACCGGCCGGCCACCGCACCCAGTTCGCGCAGGTACGCTTCGAGGAACGCTTCGGCCGTCTTATGCGGGGCAGGAGTTGGCATAACGGCATGCTGAACCGTTAAGACCTCCCGCGCAACTCCTCCGTCGCGCTTCGGCGCAGCCCCCGCGGTGCGGTCCGTTAGCTCGCCTTGCGGGCCGCCGCATTGGCGCGGCGCTTCGCGAAGGCCGCCTTCCCGCGCGCGCTCCGCTCAAGCAGCTTCCGGTTCGCCTCCTCCCGGACCTCTGGCGAGCGGGGCGGGGTCATCTTCCCCGGCTCGAGGCTGTTCGTCGTATAGCTGCAGTTCGGGTAGTTCCAGCACGCGTAGAACGTCCCCCGCCGCGAGCTCTTCTCCACCAGCTGGCCCGTCTCCGGCTCTTCGGGACACGGCACCCCCACCGGCACCCCGGCCCGGAAATCGCACGAACCGCCCGCGCGGTTCTCACACTCGACGTAGGCGCCGAACCGGCCTGTCTTCTTCAGCAGCTTCCCGCCGTCCTTCGGGCACCGGTAAGGGATCTCCTCCGGCGCGCTCGCCTTCACGGGCTTGCCGTCGGGGCCCATCGGCAGCGTGAACGTGCACTCCGGGTAGCGCGGGCAGCCGAAGAACTTCCCGTTCCGGCCCCACTTGATCACGAGATTCGCCTGCCCGCATCCCTCGCAGAGGATGTCGGTCTGCTGCTGCTCCTTCTCCGCCTCGGCCTCCGCCCGCTCAAGCTCGGCCTTGAACTCCGGCCAGAACTCCCGCAGCACCTCCATCCAGTCCCGCTCGCCCGAGGCAACCTCGTCGAGCTCCTCCTCCATCTCGCCGGTGAACGGCACGTCCACGTACTTCTTCATGTGCTGCTCGAGCAGGTCGTGCACGATGAAGCCCAGCTCCTGCGGAACCAGCTGGCGCCCCTCCTTCCGCACGTACTCCCGCTTGAGCACCGTCTGGACGATGCTCGCATACGTGCTCGGCCGCCCGATGCCCAGCTCCTCCAGGGCGCGCACCAGCGACGCCTCCGTGTAGCGGGGCGGCGGCTGGGTCTCGTGCCGCGTGGCCTCGACGCGCCGACGCTCGAGCGCTTCCCCCGCCTGCAGCTCAGGAAGGGCGTCCACAACCTGCTCGCCGCTCTCGTCCGCTTCGGCCGCCTCCGCCCCGTAAACCTTCAGATGACCTTCGAACACCAGCGTGCTCGCAGTTGCCCGGAACGTTCCGCCCGGTGCGCCCTCTGCCGTCGCCGCAATCTCGACCGTGACCGTTTTGTAGACCGCATCGGTCATCTGGCTGGCCAGGAACCGCCGCCAAATGAGGTCGTACACCTTCAGCTGCTCCGGGCTGAGCGACCGCCGCAGCTCCTCCGGGCGAAGCGCCGGGTTTGTCGGCCGAATGGCCTCGTGCGCCTCCTGCGCCCCGCGCGCCCGGGTCCGGTACGCCCGCGGCTTCTCCGGCACGAAGTCCGCTCCCCACGTCTCCCGGATGAACGCCCGCGCCTGCTGCTGGGCCACCGGCGAAACCGCCACCGAATCGGTGCGCATGTACGTAATCAGGCCGGGCATCCCGTTGACGCCTTCGTACAGCTCCTGCGCCACGCTCATCGCCCGCGCCGTGCTCATCCCCAGCCGGTTCACCGCTGCCTGCTGGAAGGTGCTGGTCGTGAACGGCGGCGCCGGCGCCACCTTCCGCTGCCCCTGCTTGACCGCCTCGACCGTAAACGTCGCCCGGCGGAACCCCTCCACCAGCCGGTTTGCCGTCGCCTCATCCGGGATCGCCGGGCCGGCCGGGCCGAACTCCGGCCGGATCTTCGCGCCCTTCTTCATCCCCTCGAAGGCAACCAGTCCGGCCGTGAATGCCCGCCCGTCCTTCTCGAGCTCCGCGTCAATCGTCCAGTACTCCACCGGCACGAACGACTGGATCTCCCGCTCCCGCTTCACGATCAGCCCGAGCGCCACGCTCTGCACCCGCCCCGCGCTCGCGCCGCGGCTCACCTTCTTCTGCACGAACCACGTCAGCGGGTAGCCGATCAGCCGGTCGAGCACCCGCCGCGCCTGCTGGGCATCCACGAGGTGCATGTCGAGCTTCCCGGGCTCCCGCCGGCCGTGCTCCGCCGAAGCCGGCGCCTGCCCCAGCGCCTCCGCAAATGCCGCCTCGATCGCCGGGCGCGTAATCTCGTGGAACACCACCCGGGTCACCTTCTCATCCGGGATGCCCGCCGCCTCTTTGATGTGCCAGGCGATCGCCTCGCCCTCCCGGTCGGGGTCCGTGCTCAGGAACACCCGTTCCGCCCGCTTCGCCGCCTCGGCGATCTCCCTGATGACCTCCGCCTTGTCGACCCGCGCGTTTCGGTCCTTCACCACCACGTACTTCGGGCGGAAGTCCAGCTGCTCCACGTTCTCGACGCCGTAGCCGTAGGTCGGCAGGTCCCGCACGTGCCCCAGCGATGCAATCACCTCGTAGTCGCTGCCGAGGATGCTCTGGAGCGTCCGCGCCTTCGTCGGGGACTCCACCACCACGAGGTAGCGCGGGCCCTTCCGGCCGCGCGCCGGCGCCGCGGCGCTCCCGCCTTCCAGGGCCGGTGCCTCCGCGTCCGTCTTCCGTCGCCGTCGCGTTGCTGTCGCTGTCGCCACGTTGAACTCGCCTGTTCCCCTCGATTCCCGGTCTGCCGGGACTTTCCAAGGTAGAGACGCCGTCGCCCCTCTGTCCAGCACGGGGCTTGACGCGCTGTTTTCTCGAAACGTCGGCTGCCTCAGGCGATGGCGTAGGTCATCGGCCCCGCCTGCCGAACGAGCCCGTCGATTTCCAGGAGGGCAAGCGCCCCCGAAACCTCAGCCGCCGGCCGCCCGAGCGCCCGGACCAGCTCATCGATGTGCAGCGGACCGGCGGCCAGCAGCTGCAGGATCGGGTCGTCGCTCGCTGCCGCCGCGGCCTGGGCTACCTGCGCCGCCTGGGCGGCCGGCGCCGCCGCACCGGGCAGCGGCAGCTGGGCGCCGGCATGGAGCAGGTTCAGCTCCTCCGCCAGCTGCTCCGGCCTGGCCACCAGCTTCGCCGTGTTCTCGCGAATCAGCTGGTTCGTTCCCGCGCTCTGCAGCGAGAAAATGCTCCCCGGCACCGCAAAGACGTCCCGCCCCTGCTCGAACGCCCAGTTCGCTGTGTGAAGCGCGCCGCTTCCCTCCCCCGCCTCCACCACCAGCACCGCCCGCGCCAGCCCCGAAAGAATCCGGTTCCGCCGCGGGAAGAAATCCCGCCGCGCCGGCGTCCCGAGCGGGTACTCGCTCACCAGGCACCCGTTCTCCGCGATCCGCTCCGCCAGCCCGGCGTTCTCGCGCGGGTACACCTGGTCTACCCCGCCGGCCAGCACCGCCACCGTGGGCGTCCCGTGCTCGAGCGCCACCCGGTGCGCAATCGCATCGACTCCGCGCGCCAGCCCGCTGATGATTGCCACTCCCAGCTCCGCGAGCGCCGCACAGAACGTCTCCGCCGCCTGACGCCCGTACGGGGTAACGCTCCGCGTCCCGACTACCGCCACCGCCTGGGCGAACTCCGGCCCCGCATTCCCCCGCACCACCAGCACCGGAGGGCTCTGCGGGATCTCCCGGAGCCGCTGCGGATACTCGGCGTCGCGCCAGGTCAGCGCGCGGGCGCCGGCCCGCTCCAGCTTCCGCAGCTCCTCCTCTGCATCGAACGACGCCTTGACCCGGGCCACGCTCCGGACATACGGCTCGTCGATGCCCGCCGCCTTCAGGTCCCCCGGCGGCGCGTTCCACGCCTCGGCAATCGACCCGAACTTCGCGATCAGCAGCGCAAAGCTCGTCGTTCCCAGCCCGGCCCGCCGCAGCGCCAGCCAGTACGGCAGCTCATCGCCCTCGCCCATGACCCGCGGATCCTAGCAGGCCAGCCTCAGTTCGCCGCAACTTCCTCCGGCTCGCGGGAGCGCTGGCGCGAAATCCGCAGCCGCCGCACCCGCCGGCCCGACATGCTCAGCACCCGCAGCGTCAGCCCGTCCACCTCCACTTCGTCGCCCACCGCCGGGAGCCGCCCGAGGTGGTGGATCAGGAACCCGCCGATCGTGTCGAAATCCTCCGACTCCACCTCAACGCCGAACAGCTCCCGCAGGGCATCAGTACTGGTGCTCGCATCGAGCACCACCTCGTCCGGCGAGATCACCTCGACCGCGGGCCGCGCGACGTCGTACTCGTCCTCGATCTCCCCGACAATCTCCTCGAGCAGGTCCTCGATCGTCACGATGCCGGCCGTCCCGCCATACTCGTCAACCACAATTGCCATGTGGGTCCGGCGCGCCTGCATCTCCGTCAGCAGCTCGTCGAGCCGTTTCGACTCGGGGATGAAGTACGCCTCGCGCACCAGCTCGCGGATCGGCCGGTCCTTGCCCCCGTCGGCTATCGCCCGGAGCAGGTCCTTGGCATAAACAATGCCCACGATGTCGTCGATGCTCTCCCGGTACACCGGCACCCGGCTGAACCCCCGCTCCGTCACGACCGCCGCCACCTCGCCGACCGTCGCCGTGATGTCCACCGCGGCGACGTCGATGCGCGGCACCATGATCTCCCGCGCCGTCTTGTCCTCCAGCGCGATCACGCCGCGGATCATCCGCCGCTCCTGCTCCTCCACGCCCCCCTGGGCCTCCTCCCGCTCCACGAGCGCGAGGATGTCCGTTTCCGGCTCCGGCGTGACCAGCCGGATCGACCGCGCCGCCAGCGCCGCCGGCAGGCCGAGCACAAAGGCCGGCACCGCAAATGCCCGCCGGGTCGCCACCGCCACACCCGAGAGCTTGAGCGCCGCGTACTCCGGCGCGCGGGCCACCACCATCCCGACAGCCATCTGCACCATCGCCATGCACGCCCCGCCGGCCATCCCGAAGCCGACCGCCCCCCGGAAGGGGCCATACCGCTCAGCCCCAAGGTAGGCCAGCAGCGAAATCACCAGCGACGCGACGAGTACCCGCGCTGCCGTAATGGTGCCGAGGTACCTCCCCGGCTGTTCGACCGTGGTCGCAATGCGCTGCGCCTGCCGGTTGCCCCGCGCAGCCAGCGCGCGGATACGGACATCGTTCGCCCGCTCGAGCGCGGCCTCCGCCGCTGCGATGGCAGCCAGCGCTGCCGTTCCCGCGATGACGACCACGACCGAAAGCAAACTGGAAGGTTCCATGGATGGCTCCTCCGCCCCCTCAGGGGGAGGTCTGCCCGCGCTCCTTTCGCTCGAACGGCTTCGCCGGGACGCCTCGCACGCTCATGCCTGCAGGCACATCGCGCGTGACTACTGCGCCGGTCGCTGTGAACGCTCCGTCCCCCACTGTCACCGGCGCGATCAGCATCGTGTCCGAGCCGATGAACACCCCGCGCCCGATGATCGTCCGGTGCTTGGCGACGCCGTCGTAATTGCAGGTGATCGTCCCGGCCCCGATGTTCGTGCCGTCGCCCACCTCGGCATCGCCGAGATAGCTGAAGTGGTGCATCTTCACCCCGCGGCCCAGCCGGGAGTTCTTCACCTCTGCGTAGTTGCGCACCTCGCACTCGTCGCCGATGACCGCGCCCCCGCGGATGTGCGCAAACGGCCCCACGGTGCACCGCTCGCCGATGGACGAATCCTCCACCACCGACGCCTCCACCCGCGTGCCGCGGCCGATCTGCGCATTGCGAAGCGTCGTATTCGGGCCGATGACGGCGCCCTCTGCAACGGCGCTCCTCCCCTCGATACGGCTCCCCGCCAGCACCGTCACATCCTGCCCGAGGTCCGCCTCTGCGCTGATGAACGTCGTCGCAGGGTCTTCGACCGTCACCCCGGCCAGCATGTGCCGTTCCAGGATCCGCCGCCGGAGCACTGCCTCCGCCTCCGCCAGCTTGACGCGGTCGTCCACCCCGAGCGCCTCTGCTGCAGGGATCTCCACCGTGGCTGCCGGCCGGCCCTCATCCGCCGCCATGGCCACCAGGTGCGTCAGGTAGTACTCCCCCTTCGCGCTCAGCGGAATCTCCGCCAGGCGCGACCAGAGCCACGCCGCATCGAACACGTACTGCCCGGCGTTGATCTCGGCCGGGCCCTCCGGGCCTTTGTACTCCGCAGCCTCCACGACCGCCGCCGCCGCGCCGCCGGCGTCGCGAACCACCCGGCCAAGCCGGCCCGGCTGCTCCACACGGCAGGTCGCGAACGCCAGCAGCCTGCCCTCTGCCGCCGCCGCCAGCCGCGCCAGCGACTCGCCGGTAATAAGCGGCGCGTCGCCGTTCAGCACCACGACGCGGTCGCACCCCGCGAGCGCGCCCTCGCACCGCCGCACCGCACCCGCCGTTCCATCCGGGGCCTCCTGCCGCACGAACACGGCTCCTGCGTCCGCCAGCGCGGCCTCCACCAGCTCTGCACCGTGTCCGGTGACCACCACAATCCGGGCCGGATTCAGCGTCTTCGCCGCCGCCACGACGTGCCGCACCATCGGCACGCCGCACACCGGGTGGAGCACCTTCGGGAGCCGCGACCGCATCCGCGTGCCCAGGCCCGCGGCCAGCACCACCACACCGGTCCCGCTCACAGCCCGGCCTCGCGGGAAAAACGAACTCCGGCGGGGCCCGCTGCGGCCCCCGGACTCAACGTACTGGAAGGTTCAGATGAGGCGCACATAACGGACGGATATCCCGTCCGTCTTCCATCCTAGGAATCCCCGCGATCGGGTGTCAACGGCTCCGCCCGCGCCCTCGACACGCCCCGCGCCCCGCCCATAGGATTCCAGCAACGACCATGAGCAACCCGCCGCGCACCTCCGACGAAATCCGCGACGCCTTTATTTCGTTCTTCACAGAACGCGGACACGTCCTGCTGCCGCCCTGGCCGCTCGTCCCCATCGGCGACCCAACCTCCATGTTCACCTCGGCCGGCATGCAGCAGTTCAAGCCCCAGTTCATGGGCGAAGAACCCCCGGCCGCGCCCCGCGTCGTTACCGTCCAGCGCTGCTTCCGCACCACCGACATCGAAGAGGTCGGCGACCTCAGCCACCTCACCGCCTTCGAGATGCTCGGCAATTTCAGCTTCGGCGACTACTTCAAGCGCGAAGCTATCCGCTGGGCGTGGGAACTCCTGACTGAGGTCTACCGGCTCGACCCCTCCCGCCTGCACGCCACCATCTACCTCGACGATGACGACAGCTACGGCTTCTGGCGCGAAGTCGGCCTCCCCGACGACCACATCCACCGGCGCGACGAAGACCTCAACTACTGGTTCTCGTTCCCGAAGGACACCCCCGGCGCCAGCGGCCCCTGCGGCCCCGACAGCGAGATCTACTACGACCTCGACCCCTCCCGCGACCCGGCCGAGGCCCGGCTCCACACCGGTCCCGACGGCCGCCCGGCCGGCGTCGGCTACAGCGACCGGTTCCTCGAAATCTGGAACCTCGTCTTCATGCAGCTCTACCAGCACCCCGACGGCCGCCGCACCAGCCTCCCGGCGCAGAACATCGACACCGGCAGTGGTCTCGAGCGCGTCGCCATGGTCCTCCAGGGCAAGCGCTCCGTCTTCGAAACCGACATCTTCCTGCCCATCCTCGCCGAGGCCCAGGCCGTCGTCGGTGTTGACTACCTCGGCGGCGCCGCCACCGACCTCCAGGCCTACGCCATCCGCGCCATGGCCGAGCATTGCCGCGCCGCCACCCTCCTCATCGGCGACGGCGTCGTCCCCAGCAACGAAGGCCGCGGCTACGTCCTCCGCCGCGTCATCCGCCGCGCCATCTACTTCGCCCGCAAGGTCGGCGTCAGGGAGCCGTTCACCCACCGCCTGGCCGCCGCCGCGATCGGCCGCCTCGGCGGCTACTACCCGCACCTCGTCGAGAACCAGGCCTTCATCCAGCGGGCCCTCTCGGCCGAGGAGGAGCGGTTCACTCGCACCCTCGAGGCCGGCACGCATCGGCTCGAAGACCTCCTCGAACGCCTCCGCGCCGCCGGCGCGTCCACCATCCCCGGCGACGAGGCCTTCACCCTTTACGATACCTTCGGCCTCCCCGTCGAACTCACGCGCGAAATCGCTGCCGCCGAAGGGTTCGACCTCGACGACGCCGGCTTCCACGCCGCCCTCGAAGCCCAGCGTGCCCGCGCCCGGCAGCAGGGCGCATTCCTCAAGGGTGAGGTCTCGCCCGTCATCCGGCAGCTCGGCGACGACCACAGCAACTTCGTCGGCTACACCCATACCGAAGCCGATGCCGCCGTGGTCGCCATCCTCCGCGGCGGTACCCTCGCCGACCTCCTCACCGAGGGCCAGCAGGGCGAACTCGTCCTCTCCACCACGCCCTTCTACCCCGAAGGCGGCGGCCAGGTCGGCGACCGCGGGAACATCGTCACCCCCACCGGCGTCTTCCTCGTTGAAGACACCCAGGCCTCCGGCGGCGCCATCGTCCACCGCGGCCGCGTCGTCGAGGGGGAGATCCGTGCCAGCCAGCGCGCCACCGCCACCGTCGACCTCCACTGGCGGCGCGGCGCTGCCCGCAACCACACCGGCACCCACATCCTCCACGCCGCCCTCCGCGCCATCCTCGGCACCCACGTCCGCCAGCAGGGCTCCCTCGTCACGCCCGACCGCCTCCGCTTCGACTTCACCCACCTCGAACAAACGCCCCGCGAAGCCCTGGCCGAGGTCCAGCAGCTCGCCAACGAAAAGGTCCGCCACGACCTCGAGGTCCAGTGGCGCACCACCGGCTACCGCCAGGCAATCGAATCCGGCGCCCTCGCCTTCTTCGGCGACAAATACGGCAGCGAGGTCCGCGTCGTCGAAATCCGCGAAAACAGCCACGTCTTCAGCGCCGAGCTGTGCGGCGGCACCCACGTCCACCACACCGGCCAGATCGGCTTCATCCACATCATCCGCGAGGGCGCCGTCGCCGCCGGCACCCGCCGTATCGAAGCCGTCACCGGCCGCGCCGCCGAAGCCTACCTCCTCGAGCAGCAGGACCGTCTCCTTCGCATCGCCGAGCGTCTCAATACCTCGCCGGCCGAGGTCGAAGACCGAATCGACGCCCTCCAGTCCGAACTCGAGCGCCTCCGCAAACAGGCCGAGCAGCTCGCCCGCGTCCAGGCCGCGGCCCTCGCCGAGGGCCTCGTCGCCGGCGCCGAGCGCGTCGGCGAGGCAGCCCTCGTGGTTGCCCGCGTCGACGCCCTCTCCCAGGACGTCCTCCGCGACGTCGCCGACCGCCTCCGCGGCCGGCTCAAGTCCGCCCTCGTCATCCTCGCCGCCGACATCGAAGGCCGCCCGGCCTTCCTCGCCGCCGCAACGCCCGACCTCGTCGCCCGCGGGGTCCATGCCGGCACCATCATCCGCGCCGTCGCCCAGGCTGCCGGCGGCGGCGGCGGCGGTCGCCCCGACCTCGCCCAGGCCGGCGCCAAAGACCCGTCCCGCATCGACGCCGCCCTCGCCGAGGGGCGGCGGCTCGGACTGGAGGCGCTCTCCGGCTAGCAGCCCGCCGGCGCCCCAACCCATGGAGGCCGAACGCTGACGAACGCACCACCCCCGCAGGACGTCCCGCCAGCTGAACCGGCAGAAAGCCTCGCCTCCGTCGTCCTGGTCGACCGGACGGAAGATATCGCCGCAATCTGCGGCCGCCTCGATACCGCACCGACCTGGGCGGTCGTCATCCACGCCCCCGACGGAAACCGCCAGCTCGCCACCGAACTCGGCATGCGCCGTCTCCTCCGCCACGCCGAGGAGACCGGCCGCGTCATCGCCGTCGCTACCCGCTCCCGCGCCCTCGCCGACCGCGCCCGCGAGGCCGGCCTCCCGGTCGCCCCGCGCCCGCACCAGGTCCGCTGGGACGCCGCCGGCCGGTATGTCGTCCGCCTGGGCCCGGTGTCGTTCATCGCCCCCGCTATCGGGCGGTTCGTCCAGGTGGCCATCATCGCCGGCATCGCCGCCCTGGCCCTCTTCCTCGCCCTCTTCCTCGCCCCATCCGCCACCGTCGTCGCCTATCCCCCGACAGAGACGCTCGCCGAGACGGTCACCATCACCGCGGTCCGCGACCTCGCCGCCCCCGACTACGGGGCCCGACGCCTGCCCGCTGTTGCCGTCTCGGCATCGCGCTCCTACACGCTCGCCGTCCCCGCTACGGGCACCGTCCGCGTCGGGGTCGGGTACGCCCGCGCAAACGTGACCATCACCAACCCCACCTCCGCCGATGTCGTCGTCACTGCCGGTACCGTCCTCCTCGCCGGTCCCGATTTCCTCGACTTTGAACTCGAAGCCGACGTCACGGTGCCGCGCAACGGCACGGCCTCCGCGGCCGTCACCGCCCGTCAGCCCGGCGAGCGGTACAACCTCCCCGCGGGCTCCATCACCGGCTGGTTCGACGAACGGTACCGCTTCCTCGGCCTCACGAATCCCGAGCCCGCCGCCGGCGGCACCAGCGAACCCCGCCCCGCGCCCTCTGAAGCCGATGTCATCGCCATCCGCCAGCTCGCGGCCAGCCTCGCCGATTCCGACGCCGTCCGCGACGACCTCGCCGCTGCCCGCCCCCGCGACGCGGTGTTCCTGCGCACCGCATCCGCCTCGGCGAAGCTCGGAACGCCGCGGCCCGCCATCGGCACGCCGTCCCCGGTCCTCCTCCTCGACGTCACCGTCGAAGTCACCGCACTGGCGGTGACCGAGCCGGTCCTCCGCGAGCTGGCCGTGCGTGCCCTTGTGCCCCCCGGCTCCCGCGGCGAGCTCCTCGCCGAAACCGTCCGCGCCAGCGAAACGGGCGCCGCCACGTACGACGCCGGGGCGGAAGCCTTCACTACCACCCTCCGCCTCTCCGCCGAGTTCGCCCGCGGCGTCACCGCAGCCGATGTTGAAGCCGCCGTCAAAGGGAAGCGCCCCACCGAGGCGCGTTCGACCCTCCGCGAGCGGTATGCTATCGATGAAGCCGACGTGCGCGTCGTCCCCGGCTGGGCGCCGTTCCTGCCCCGCTTCGGGATGCGGCTCGATGTCCGCCTCGCGCCCCGCGCGGAACCGACCGCCGCCGGCACACCTCCAGCGACTCGCGAATGAACCACCAGCACCCCGCGGCCCGCAGCCGCATCCTCGCACTCGACCCCGGCGAAGCCCGCATCGGTGTCGCCATCTCCGATGACCTCGGCATGTTCGCCCACCCGCGCCCGGCGATCGCCGGGCGCGACCGGCGCGCCGCCCTCCGGGCAATCGCCAGCCTCGTCGACGCCGAACAGGTCAGCGAAGTCGTCGTCGGGCTGCCCGTCTCCCTCTCGGGCGAGCATGGCCCGCAGGCCCGCGCCGTCGAAGCCTTCGTCGCTGACCTCCGCGCGGCCGTCCGTGTCCCGGTCCGCACCGCCGACGAGCGGCTCACCTCGGCGCAGGCCGCCCGCCAGGCCCCCGCTGCCGCCCGCCGCCGCGACGGCACGCTCGACTCGCTCGCCGCCGCCCTCCTCCTCCAGTCCCTGCTCGACGCCCGCCGGGGTGGAGCATGACGAAGGCTCCTGTGACCCCCTTCGCCGCCGCAGGCATCGGCGTGGTCGTCCTCATGGCGCTCCTCGCCGCCTGGGGCATCGCCGGCACCCCGGCCTCGGTCCGCGGCGGCCTTCCCGCCGCCGGCGCACCGCCGGCTCCGGAATCCACGGCCACTGTCCCGTTCACGCTCGAGCGCGGCGCCTCCGCCGGCGATGTGGGCCGGCGCCTCGAAGAGCTCGGCGTCATCCGCTCTGCCCGCCAGTTCGAAATGCTGGCCCGCCTCATGGGCGTGCAGGGCCTCCTCAGCGCCGGTGATTACCTCCTGCCTGAGCGGGCGAGCGCCCTCTCCGTCATCCAGCTGCTCACCGTCAGGGAGGCCGTGCCCGTCCTCCGCGTCACCTTCCCGGAGGGGCTCCGGATCGAGGAGATGGCCGTCATCGCCGAGCAGGCCGGCTTCGGCCCGCGCGACGAATTCCTTGCTGCCGCAGCCCGCGCCAGGCTCCCGGCCGGGCTCGCCGAGTACCTGCCTGAGGGCGCAACCCTCCAGGGCTACCTCTTCCCCGACACCTACATCATGCCGGTCGGCTCGACCATGGATGACCTCGTCGCCTACATGATCCGCACCCTCGACGAGCGCTTCACCCCCGAGCTGCGCGCCGCTGCCGCTGCGCGCGGCCTCAACCCGCACCAGGCCCTGACCCTCGCGTCGATTGTCGAGCGCGAGGCCGTCATTCCCGAGGAGCGGCCGCTCATCGCCGGCGTCTTCTACAACCGCCTCGCCGCTGGCGACCGGCTCGGCGCCGACCCGACCGTCCAGTTCGCCGTCGCCCAGGACCCTGCCTCCGTCCGCCAGTACGGCTGGTGGAAAAAGGAGCTCACCATCATCGACCTCGAGAACCCCTCGCCCTACAACACTCGCCTCTTCCCCGGCCTCCCGCCCGGCCCCATCGCCTGCCCCGGCCTCGCCTCGATCGAAGCCGTCGCCCGCCCGGCAGCAACCGACTACTACCACTTCGTCGCCGACGCGAAGAAGGGCGACGGTTCCCACGTGTTCGCGGTCACCTTCGCCGAGCACGAGCGGAACATCGCGCTCTACGGGGCCCCATGAGCCGCCGCGCCGGCATCATCGGCCACCCCGTCGGGCACTCCCTTTCGCCCGCTTTCCAGTCCGCGGCGTTCGCCCACTGCGGCCTCGATGTCGTCTACGAGCGATGGGACACGCCGCTCGCCGACCTCCCCGGGCGCGTCGCCGCACTCCGCGCCCCCGACGTCCTCGGCGCCAACGTAACCGTACCCCACAAGGAGGCGGTCATCCCCCTCCTCGACGAAGTCGGCGGCCAGGCTGCCCGGGCCGGCGCCGTCAACACCATCGTCAACCGCGAAGGCCGCCTCTTCGGCTTCAACACCGATGGACCCGGGTTCGTGGCCGCCCTCCGCCAGGAGGCCCTCTTCGAACCCGGCGGCCGCTCCTTTCTGCTCCTCGGCGCCGGCGGCGCCGCACGGGGCATCGCCCTCGCCCTCATCGATGCCCGCGCCGCCCGGGTCGATATCTGGAACCGCACGTCCGCCCGCGCCGCCGACCTCGTGGCTGACCTCGGCCCTCCCGCCCGCGCCCTCGCAGACCTCCCGGCCCTCGGTCCCTACGATTGTCTCGTGAACTGCACCACCATCGGCATGCGCGGCGGTCCCGCACCCGATGCCCTCCCCGCCCCGCTGGAGTCGGCGGGCCCGGACCTCCTCGTCGTCGATATCGTCTACGCCCCGCTCGAAACCCCCCTCCTTCGCGAGGCTGCGGCCCGCGGGCTTCACACGCTCGGCGGCCTCCCCATGCTCATCTACCAGGGCGCACTCGCCTTCGAACTCTGGACCGGCCTCCCGGCGCCGGTCGACGTCATGTTCGCCGCCGCCCGGAACGAACTCGCCCGCCGCGAAGGAGCTGCCCCGTGATCCTCCTCGGCATGCTGATCGTCGGCGCAATCTTCCTCGTCGTCGGCTGGGCGGTCACAACCGAGATGCTCCAGCACCGCGCCTGGCGCCGCCGCGTCGCCTCTGGCGACACCGACATCATCGCCGCCCTCATCGAAGAGGCGCTCGCGACCTGGCGCCGCGCACGCCCGCCCCGGGGCATCCCCCCGGGCACCTGGGCCGGCATCCAGTCTGCCCAGCTCATCGCCGTCGAGCCCGACAGCGCCACCCTCACCGCCTCCGCCGAGGGCGAGTTCCGCACCGAAGGCGGCGAGCGCGTCCAGGTCGCCTCGCCCCTCGACGATGCCATCGCCATCGCCGCAAAGCTCCTCGACATGATGCTGTACGATGTCCCCAACCTGCGCCTCGGAACCGTGCGCGTCGACGTGTACACCACCTTCGCTTCCCCCGACGGCACGCTCACCCAGCGGCCGATCCTGACCGTTACGGCCGACCGCGCCGTCGCCGAGGGCCTCGCGTGGGATGCGCTCACCCCCGCCGAACTCCTCGGCCGCTTCGATGCGCACTACATCCGCGATCCCGCCGGCCGCGCCATCCCGATCGAACTGCCGCCCGTCGCCGGCGTCCCGCCGCGCCCCGCCGCTGAGGCTGCCGCCGAAGCCGCGCCCCGGGCCGAGCACCCCACGGAGTAACCATGGGCCACTTCCGATTCCTCACCGCCGGCGAGAGCCACGGCAAGGGCCTCACGATGGTCATCGAAGGCCTGCCCGCCGGCCTCCCCCTCTCCGAAGCCGACATCGCGCTGGACCTCGCACGCCGCCAGGGCGGCTACGGCCGCGGCGGCCGCATGAAAATCGAAAAGGACCGCGCTGAAATCACCGCCGGCGTCCGCCACGGCCGCACCCTCGGCTCACCCGTCGCCCTATGGATTGAGAACCGCGACTGGGTCAACTGGACCGAGAAAATGGCCGTCGAGCCGGTCGAGACCGAAATCGAACGCGTCACCCGCCTCCGCCCTGGCCACGCCGACCTGCCCGGCGCCATCAAGTACGGCTTTGATGACGTCCGCAACGTCCTCGAGCGCGCCTCCGCCCGCGAAACCGCCGCCCGCGTCGCCGTCGGCGCCGTCGCCCGCCGCCTCCTCGCCGAGTTCGGCGTCCAGATCCGGAGCCACGTCCTCTCCATCGCCGGCGTCGAGGCCCGCGTCCCCGACCCCATCGACTGGGACGCCGTGGAGGCAAGCCCCGTCCGCTGCGCCGACCCCGCCGCTGCCGAGGCGATGGTCGCAGCCATCAACGCCGCCAAGCCCGAGGGCGATACCGTCGGCGGCGAAATCGAAGTGCGCGCCATGGGTGTCCCGCCCGGCCTCGGCAGCCACGTCCACTGGGACCGCAAGCTCGACGGCCGCATCGCCCAGGCCATCCTGAGCATCAACGCCTTCAAAGCCGTCGGCCTCGGGCTCGGCTTCGAAGCCGCCCGCATGCGCGGCTCCCGCGTCCACGACGTCATCCTCCCGGTCGACCAGTGGCAGGGCCGCCCCTGGCGCCATGCCACCAACAACGCCGGCGGCATCGAAGCCGGCATCACCACCGGCGAAGACATCATCGTCCGCGCCGCCATCAAGCCGATCCCCACCCTCGCCCACCCCCTCCCCTCCGTCGACCTCGATACCGGCGAGGAGGTCCTCGCCCACTACGAGCGCAGCGACGTCTGCGTCGTCCCTGCCGGGGGCGTCGTGGCCGAGGCGATGGTCGCCATCGTCCTCGCCGACGCGTGGCTCGAGAAGTTCGGCGGCGACACCCTCGACGAGGTGCGCCGCAATTACGAGGGGTTCCTCGCGACCATCGGCCCCCGCGCCCGGAGCAGCTGATGGTCCCGCGCCGTATCTTCCTCATCGGCCTCTCGGGCAGCGGCAAGTCCACCACCGGGCGTATCCTCGCACGGCGGCTCGGCTGGGAGTTCATCGACACCGACGACGAGATTGAGCGTGAAGCCGGCCGTACCGTCGCCGAGCTGTTCGCCGCCGAGGGCGAAGCTGCCTTCCGCCAGCGCGAACTCCGCGCCCTCGAGCGTGCCGCTGCCCGCGAGCCGGCGGTTATCGCCACCGGCGGCGGCGCACCCACCATCCCCGCCGCCCGCCCCATTCTCGGCACCGGCTTCGTTGTCTGGCTCGCCGTCTCCCCCGCCGTCGCCGCGCAACGCATCCTCGCCGCCCCCGGCGGCTCCGAGCGGCCTCTGCTCGCCGGCGACCCCCGCGCCCGCCTCGAGGCGCTCCTCCAGTCCCGCATCGACCTCTACCGCGGCGCCGACGCTGCCGTCGATTGCGACGACCTCACCCCTGAGGAGCAGGCCGAGGAGATCGAGCGGCTCTGGTACGAATGGCAGCGCGACCCTGCCCCGCCCGGCCAGCGCTTCTACTCGCCGTACGCCGCCCCCCGCGAGACCGGGCCCGGCGTTATCCCCGAACCAGCCGCCATCGTCACTGCCCCCGGCGGAACCTACCCCGTCCTCGTCGGCGAAGGCGCCCTCGGCGCCCTTGGCGCGATTTGCCGCGACCTCGGCCTCGACGGCCGAGCCTTCATCATCACCGACACCACCGTCGGCCCCCTCTTCGCCGCCCGCGCCGGGGCCGCGCTCGAATCCGCCGGGTACACGGCCGCGAGCTTCGCCATCCCGGCGGGTGAAGAGCACAAAAACCTCCATACCCTCGCCGCCGTCTACGACTTCCTCATCGACCACCGGATTGAGCGGACGGACTTCATCGTCACCCTCGGCGGCGGCGTCGTCACCGACCTCGCCGGGTTCGCCGCAGCCACCATCCTCCGCGGCGTCCCCTTCCTCCACGCCCCCACCTCCCTCCTCGCCATGGCCGACGCTGCCATTGGCGGCAAAACCGGCATCGACCACCCCCGCGGCAAGAACCTCATCGGCGCCTTCGCGCAGCCGCGCGCCGTCGTCATCGACCCCCTCCTCCTCCGCACCCTCCCCGACCGCCAGCTCCGCAACGGCTGGGCCGAACTCCTCAAGCACGGCTTCATCCTCGACGAGCCCCTCGTCCGCGACCTCGAAGCAGCCTCTGTCGACGGCCCGCCCCTCACCTCGGCCGACCTGATCGCCCGCTCCGTCGCCATCAAGGCCGCCATCGTCTCCGAAGATGAGCGCGAATCTGGCCGCCGCACCCTCCTGAACTACGGCCACACGGTCGGCCACGCCATCGAGGCCGTCACCGGCTACCGGGCCTACCTCCACGGCGAAGCCGTCGCCATCGGCATGCGCGCCGCCGGCATCATCGCCGCCGAACTCGGCCTGCTGCCGCCCGCCGACCTCGAGCGCCAGCAGGCCCTCATCCGCCGCTTCGGCCTGCCCGAAGCCGCCCCCGGCCTCGACCCCCGCGCCGTCTTCGACGCCACCCTCGTCGATAAGAAGGTCCGCGCCGGCACCATCCGCTGGGTCCTGCTCGAGCGCATCGGCCAGGCCGTCGTCCGCCAGGGCGTCCCCGACGCCATCGTCCACCACGCCATCGAGACCGTGACCCGCCCGTGACGGCCGCTGCCGCCTTCCGGTTCGAACTCACCACCCGCCCGGCCGGCCCCGTCGCCCCGCGCACCGGCCGCCTCCACACCGCCCACGGCATCGTCGAAACGCCCGTCTTCATGCCCGTCGGCACCCTCGCCACCGTCAAAACCCTCCTCCCCGCCGAAGTCGCCGAAACCGGCGCCAGCATCATCCTCGTCAACGCCTACCACCTCTACCTCCGGCCCGGTCATCGGCTCATCGAGCGGCTCGGCGGCGTCCACCGCTTCATGCGTTGGGACCGCCCCATCCTCTCCGATAGCGGCGGCTTCCAGGTCTTCTCCCTCGCCAGCCTCCGCAAAGTCACCGAAGACGGCGTCCGTTTCCGCTCCCACATCGACGGCTCCGAGCATCACTACACGCCCGAGCTCGCCATGGAAGTCCAGCAGGCCCTCGGCGTCGATATCGCCATGCCGCTCGACCATGTCGTTCCCGGCGATGCCCCGTACGAGGCCGCGGCCGAAGCCGTCGACCGCACCCTTCGCTGGTACCGCCGCTGCCGCGACGCCGCCCCGGGCCTGCCGACCTTCGCCATCATCCAGGGCGGGACTCACCCCGCCCTCCGCCGCTACCACGCCCGCGAAGCCCTCCAGGCCGAACCCCCTGGCTTCTCCATCGGCGGCCTCTCTGTCGGCGAACCCAAAGCCCGCATGTGGGAGACCGTCGAACTCGCCAACGCCGAGCTCCCCATCGACCGGCCCCGCTACCTCATGGGCGTTGGCAGCCCCGAAGACCTCGTCGAAGGCATCGCCCGCGGCATCGACATGTTCGATTGCGTCCTCCCCACCAGGCTCGGCCGCAACGGCGCCCTTTTCACGGATGCTGGCCGGCTCACCATCCGCAACGCCGCCAACCGCGAGGTCGATGCCCCGCCCGACCCCGGCTGCGATTGCCTCGCCTGCCGCCAGTTCAGCCTCGCCTACCTCCACCACCTCTTCCGGAACGATGAGCTGCTCGGGTACCGGCTCGCAACCCACCACAACCTGCGCTACCTCGCCCGGCTCGTCGAACGCGCCCGGCAGGCCATCCGCGCCGGCAGCTTCGAACAGTTTCGCCGCGAGTTTCTCTCCCGCTACCGCACGGCCGACGAGGAGGCGCGCCTCGCCAGCCGGCGGCGAATGTGAAAAAACTGCTCCCGGGCCGGTACGGACCCCTTGCAAAGAACGTCGAGACGTGCCATCTTGAAAGTCCCCCGCCGGCCACAGTCAGGGCGGCAGCGCCCGCGAGGGGCGGCCCCGTTGACAGCCTGGCGGAGAGAAGTTAACCTTCTTGCTCGGGCCTTGCGAGAGGCCAGCGCACCTTAACAACTGGATAGCGGACGAAAGAGAACGTCTGGGACCCCGTTCAAACGGAACATCCCGGCCGCAAGGTCGGTTCTGTTTCTACGGAGAGTTTGATCCTGGCTCAGGACGAACGCTGGCGGAATGTATTAGGCATGCAAGTCGTACGAGCCTTCGGGCTAGTGGCGAACGGGTGAGTAACACGTGGGTAACCTGCCCCGTAGTGGGGAATAACTCCTCGAAAGGGGAGCTAATACCGCATAAGACCCCCGGTGAGAGTCCGGGTGGTGAAAGCTCCGGCGCTACGGGAGGGGCCCGCGGCCGATTAGCTAGTTGGTGGGGTAATGGCCTACCAAGGCGACGATCGGTAGCTGGTCTGAGAGGACGATCAGCCACACGGGGACTGAGATACGGCCCCGACTCCTACGGGAGGCAGCAGCTAAGAATCTTGCGCAATGGGCGAAAGCCTGACGCAGCAATTCCGCGTGGAGGACGAAGGCCTTCGGGTTGTAAACTCCTTTTGTGAGGGAAGAAGTTCTGACGGTACCTCACGAATAAGACACGGCTAACTACGTGCCAGCAGCCGCGGTAATACGTAGGTGTCGAGCGTTGTCCGGATTTACTGGGCGTAAAGCGCCCGCAGGCGGCCAGGCAAGTCCAGGGTGAAATCTCACGGCTCAACCGGGAGGGTGCCCTGGAAACTGCCCGGCTTGAGGCAGGGAGAGGGATGTGGAATTCCCGGTGTAGTGGTGAAATGCGTAGATATCGGGAGGAACACCAGTGGCGAAGGCGGCATCCTGGCCCTGTCCTGACGCTCAGGGGCGAAAGCGTGGGGAGCAAACCGGATTAGATACCCGGGTAGTCCACGCCGTAAACGATGAGTACTAGGTGTTGGAGGTATCGACCCCTTCAGTGCCGAAGCCAACGCGATAAGTACTCCGCCTGGGGACTACGGCCGCAAGGCTAAAACTCAAAGGAATTGACGGGGGCCCGCACAAGCAGCGGAGCGTGTGGTTTAATTCGATGATACGCGAAGAACCTCACCCAGGCTTGACATGCACGTGGTACCGATCCGAAAGGTGAGGGACCCTTCGGGGAGCGTGCACAGGTGTTGCACGGCCGTCGTCAGCTCGTGCCGTGAGGTGTTGGGTTAAGTCCCGCAACGAGCGCAACCCCTGTCGCCAGTTGTACTTCTCTGGCGAGACTGCCGAGAAAACCTCGGAGGAAGGAGGGGATGACGTCAGGTCAGCGTGGCCCTTACGCCTGGGGCTACACACACGCTACAATGGGCAGTACAACGGGTCGCGAAGCCGCGAGGCGGAGCTAATCCCATCAAAGCTGTCCTCAGTTCGGATTGCAGGCTGAAACCCGCCTGCATGAAGCCGGAGTTGCTAGTAACCGCAGGTCAGCACTACTGCGGTGAATACGTTCCCGGGCCTTGTACACACCGCCCGTCACGTCACGAAAGTCGGAAACACCTGAAGCCGGTGGGCTAACCCGCAAGGGAGGCAGCCGTCGAGGGTGGAGCCGGCGATTGGGACGAAGTCGTAACAAGGTAGCCGTAGCGGAAGCTGCGGCTGGATCACCTCCTTTCTAGGGAGCCTGCCCCGGATCCACGCCAGCCGCCTCAGCGGTGGGGCAGCTGGCCCGGAAGCAGCACCCAGGTCGATCGGTCCGGCATCTTGCCGGGTCGTTACACCACAACGGCGCCCAGCAGCCGTCTTTCGTCCGCTATCCAGGTGTCGAAGGTGCACTGGCCGCGTACCCGGGGGCCATTAGCTCAGCTGGTTAGAGCGCAGTCCTGATAAGACTGAGGTCTCTGGTTCGAGTCCAGAATGGCCCACCATCCTGGCTCAAACCCCGGCCAAGCGCTTCACCCCCGGGCGCCGGGCATGGCATACTCGAACCCGGAGGGGCCGTAGCTTAGTTGGGAGAGCGCCGCCTTTGCACGGCGGAGGTCAGGAGTTCGAATCTCCTCGGCTCCACCAGCCAGTTCGGCCTCCCGGCACACCTAGGCAAACAGCACAGGCTTCGCATCCAGCCCCTGCCAGCACGGCAGCGGCCGGCGGCGAAGCCGGGCTCCCAGCCGGGAGCACGCACCTTAAGAACTGAAGAGCGAAGATACTGCATCGCCTCGGCGGCACGCGCGAGCGTCGCCAACGAGGCCGGGCAATTCATACCGACCGAGTCTTGGTGGAGGTCAAGCTACCAAGGGCGCGCGGTGGATGCCTAGGTATCAGGGGCCGATGAAGGACGTGGCAAGGCTGCGATAAGCTCCGCCTAGCTGCCAAGCAAGCGTAAGCGGAGATCTCCGAATGGGGTAACCCAGCCCGGCAAAACCGGGCTACTCCAGGCTGAACACATAGGCCTGCGAGAGGGAACCGGGGGAACTGAAACATCTAAGTACCCCGAGGAAAAGAGAGTATTCCCCTAGTAGCGGCGAGCGAACGGGGAGGAGCCCAAACCGGCAGGGTACGCCCTGCCGGGGTTGTAGGGCCGGCCATTGTGCAGTTACCAATCGCACGGGTAGGAGAATGGACCTGGAAAGGCCAGCCAGAGAGGGTGATAGCCCCGTAAACGAAACCTGCTGCGACTGCCGGCCGGTACCTGAGTACCACGGGACACGTGAAACCCCGTGGGAATCTGGGGAGACCACTTCCCAAGGCTAAATACCCCTGATGACCGATAGTGAACCAGTACCGTGAGGGAAAGGTGAAAAGTACCCCGGGAGGGGAGTGAAAGAGAACCTGAAACCGCGTGCCTACGTGCAGTCGGAGCCCGTCGCAAGGCGGGTGACGGCGTGCCTATTGAAGAATGAGCCGGTGAGTTACTCTACGTGGCGAGGTTAAGCAAGGAGACTTGCGGAGCCGCAGCGAAAGCGAGTCCGAACAGGGCGTCACAGTCGCGTGGAGTAGACGCGAAACCGAGTGATCTACCCATGGGCAGCGTGAAGTCCAGGTAAAACTGGATGGAGGCGCGAACCTTCTAGCGTTGCAAAGCTATTGGATGACCTGTGGGTAGCGGTGAAATGCCAAACGAACTCGGAGATAGCTCGTTCTCCCCGAAATGCATTTAGGTGCAGCGTCAGGCGATCTCCGGCGGAGGTAGGGCTCTGAAAGGGCTAGGGGGCTCACCGCTTACCGAACCCTATCAAACCGCGAATGCCGTCGGACAAAGCCTGGCAGTGAGACGGTGAGGGCTAAGCTTCATCGTCAAAAGGGAAACAGCCCAGACCACCAGCTAAGGTCCCTAAGTCCACGCTCAGTGTGAAAGGATGTTGAATCGCTCAGACAGCCAGGAGGTTGGCTTAGAAGCAGCCATCCTTTAAAGAGTGCGTAATAGCTCACTGGTCGAGTGGTTCTGCGCCGACAATTCAACGGGGCTAAGCGTGGCACCGAAGCTGTGGGTCAGCAGCCTCGAGCTGCTGGCGGTAGGGGAGCGTTTGCTTCCGCTGTGAAGGGGTAGCCGCGAGGCGCCCTGGAGCGAAGCGAAGTGAGAATGCCGGCATGAGTAGCGCAAGGCGCGTGAGAACCGCGCCCCCCGTATACCTGAGGTTTCCTACGGAAGGTCAATCCGCGTAGGGTTAGTCGGGCCTAAGCCGAGGCCGAAAGGCGTAGGCGATGGACAGCTGGTTAGTATTCCAGCACCGCAGCGGTAGCGTTTGATGCAGAGGGGGGACCCAGCAGGGTAGGCCCCGCGGGCCCATTGGACATGGTCCGTTCCTGGTTCGTAGGCGTCTCGCCGGAGGCAAATCCCCGGCGGGGTTAAGCGGAGGAACCGGGACGAGTGGAGACATTGTCAAAGCGAGGGGGCTGAGCCCACACTGGCGAGAAAAGCCTCGCTGCTAGTTACCATTGCGCCCGTACCGCAAACCGACACTGGTAGGTGGCGGTAAGCACCGTAAGGGGATCGGGAGAACCTTCGTTAAGGAACTCGGCAAATTGGATCCGTAACTTCGGGAGAAGGATCGCCCCCGGGTGTGTAGAACCTCGCGTTCCAAGCACCGGGGGGCCGCAGAGAGCAGGCCCAGGCGACTGTTTATCAAAACCACAGGTCTCTGCAAAAGCGAAAGCTGATGTATAGGGGCTGACGCCTGCCCAGTGCCGGAAGGTTAAGGGGAGAGGTGCAAGCCTTGAACTGAAGCCCCGGTGAACGGCGGCCGTAACTATAACGGTCCTAAGGTAGCGAAATTCCTTGTCGGGTAAGTTCCGACCCGCACGAAAGGCGTAACGATCTGGGCACTGTCTCGACGAAGGACCCGGCGAAATTGAATTGACCGTGAAGATGCGGTTGACCCGCGGCAGGACAAAAAGACCCCGTGGAGCTTTACTGCAACTTGGCGCTGGGAGTGGGTCTGAGATGCGTAGGATAGGTGGGAGGCGACGAAGCGCTGCTTCCGGGCGGCGTGGAGCCAACCTTGAAATACCACCCTTCTCTGATCTGCTTTCTAACTCCTGAGCAAGCAGGAGGACAGCGTCTGGTGGGCAGTTTGACTGGGGCGGTCGCCTCCTAAAGAGTAACGGAGGCGCACAAAGGTTCCCTCAGGGTGGATGGAAATCACCCGTCGAGTGCATTGGCATAAGGGAGCTTGACTGCGAGACCCACAAGTCGAGCAGGGGCGAAAGCCGGTCAAAGTGATCCTACGGTACCGAGTGGAAGGGCCGTGGCTTAACGGATATAAGCTACCCCGGGGATAACAGGCTTATCTTGCCCAAGCGTCCACAGCGACGGCAAGGTTTGGCACCTCGATGTCGGCTCGTCGCATCCTGGGGCTGGAGTAGGTCCCAAGGGTTGGGCTGTTCGCCCATTAAAGCGGTACGCGAGCTGGGTTCAGAACGTCGTGAGACAGTTCGGTCTCTATCCGCCGTGGGCGTAGGAGCCTTGAGAGGAGCTGCCCCTAGTACGAGAGGACCGGGGTGGACGGACCGCTGGTGTGCGGGTTGTTCCGCCAGGAGCACCGCCCGGTAGCCATGTCCGGACCGGATAAGCGCTGAAAGCATCTAAGTGCGAAGCCGACCTCAAGATGAGGGCTCCCACCGAGTCAATCGGGTAAGACCACAGGAAGACTACCTGTTCGATAGGCGCCAGGTGTAAGCGCAGCAATGCGTTCAGCTGAGGCGTACTAATGGTCGAGGGCTTGACCTCCAGCAAGACTCGTCGCGCATGATGCGCCCGTCCCGCAGTTCTTCGCTCTTCAGTCCTCGAGGTGCACCGGCTCGCCGGCCCTCACATACCGCGGGGTGGAGCAGTGGTAGCTCGTCGGGCTCATAACCCGAAGGTCGGGGGTTCGAATCCCTCCCCCGCTACCAAACCCACACAGCACACCACAACGGCCCGGGTCACCCGACCCGGGCCGTAGCTTTACCCACAGCCCGCAAACCTCAGCGCACCCCACTCCGGCCCTTCGCTTCCTCCTCCAGCCACCACAGCATCCCGGCCAGCGCCAGCCACAACCCGGCCTGCACAAGCAGCGAACCCCGCCGGAACTCCCACAGCAGATCCGCCGGGTACCCCTCACCCGGCGAAACCGGCTCAAGCAGCACCACCGCCGCTCCTGCACCGCCCGCCAGCGCCGCCGCAAACGCCAGCCACCCAATACGCCCCCGGTGCTGGCCCAACAAGCGCCGCAGCAGTACCGCCGCCAGCGCCCCCGTCAGCCCAAAGGCTACTGCGCCCAGGTACGCCAGCGTCCGCTCCCCCGCCGTGTCCGGGTCGCCCACCCCCGGCGGATTCGCCGGGTAGGCCAGCGCCGGCACCAGCCCCACAGCATATCCGCCCAGCAGCGCAGCTTCGCGTGCCCCCCGCAACGCTTCGCGCGCACTCCCGCCCCGGGCAGCAGCAACCCCCACAACCCCGCACGCCAGCCCCGCCGCCGCTGCTACCGCAACCGTTCCCGCTGCCAGTCCAACCGTCCGCTGCACACTGCGCGGGACAGGACTCGCCTCGTGCGCATGTCCAGGTTCCCCTTCCGCTTGCTCCTCCTCCAGCCCAATCGCCCGGTCCAGCGCCGGCTCAACCGCGGCCCAGGCCACCAGCGTCGCCAGGACCCCGGCCGCAAGCCCCGCCAGCAACGCCGAGAGCAGTACATCCAGCACCGTCTGCCCCGGCCCTTCACCATCCGTTTCCGCCTGCCGGCACGCTAGTGACATGGGAACCCCAGCGCGTGGCGCGCATCGTGCACGAGTTCATGGATAGCCATGCCGTCAAACAACGCCACGGCACCCTGCTCAAACCCTGCCAGGTAAATCAGCGCAGCCGCAAGACAAATCCCAGCAACGAGGGCTGCCCCCTCCCGCAGCGCGAGGCGCCCCCGCGCAGGCATCGTCCTCGCCGATGAATCACGTACAGCCATCAAAACCTCCTCGCCGAACCTACGGCATCGAATCTAGCTGTCACCGCGGCCCCCGCCGCAGTGTCACATCCCTTCCTCGATTGCCCCCTCTGCATCGAGCAGAACAGCCTCCAAACGCTGTTCGGCCTCATCCGAAGCCATCCAGAGCCCCCTGCGCGCCGCCTCCAGCAGCCGCCGCGCCATATCCCGCAGCGCCCACGGATTGTGTTCCCGGAGAAACGCCTGCATCTCCCTGTCGAACACATACGTCTCGGCCGCCCGGTCGAACTGCCACCCCTTAACCAGCCCCGCCGTCGCCGCCCAGCCAAACAGGTAGTCGAGCGTCGCCGCAAACTCCGTCCCCGCACGGTAACCGTGCTCCTGCATCGCCGCAATCCACTTCGGGTTCAGCACCCGAGCCCGGAACACCCGGTCCAGCTCGTCCTCAGTCAGGCGGACTCTCGGACGGCGCGGGTCCGAGCTGTCTCCGAAGTACAGGCGAGGCCGAACCCCCCGGAGGAGGCGTACCGCCGCCGCCATACCCCCCTGGAACTGAAAGTAATCATCAGCATCGAGCAGATCATGCTCCCGGTTGTCCTGGTTCTGCACCGACACTTCGACCCTTGCCAGCCGGTCGCGCAGCTCTTCCCCCATGGCAACACCGTACATCCCCGGAGCATAGGCATAGCCGCTCCAGGCAAGGTACGTCTCCGCAATGTCTGTCTCCGACCTCCACGCCGCCTCGTCCAGCAGCTGCAGAACCCCCGCCCCGTACACCCCGGGCGCACTCCCGAACACGCGCACCCCCGCCCGTCGCCACGCCTCCTCCGGCTCGGCCCCGGCTGAGGTCAGCACGAACTGTCTCGCCAGGCGGTGCGCACGCACCGGGTTCAGTTCCGGTGGCTCATCCAGCCCCGCGACCGCGTCAAACGCCTCCGCGAGCAGCTCAATCACCCCCGGAAACGCATCCCGGAAGAATCCCGAAACCCTGCACACCACATCAACCCTCGGCCGCCCCAGCTCATCGAGCGGAATCACACGAAACCCCGCAACACGTCGGCTCTCCGGCTGCCACACTGGCTCCACGCCAATCAGCGCGAGCACCTGTGCTACATCCTCGCCCCCGTTCCGCATCGCCGTCGTGCCCCACATCGAGATTCCGACCGCCGTCGGCACCTTTCCTGTTTCCTTGCGGTACCGCTCAACCGTTTCCTCGGCCAGCTCCCGGCCAACCTCCCAGGCGACCCGGCTCGGGACCCCGCGCGGGTCCACTGAGTAGAAATTCCGTCCCGTCGGAAGCGCATGCGCCATCCCTCGCGTGAGCGCCCCCGCCGGCCCCGATGGCACATACCTGCCGGCAAGCGCATCCAGCACATGCGCAATTTCATCATCAGCCTGCCGGAGCGCCGGCAATAGTCGCTCCCACGTAAACGTCAGAACCTGCACCAGCGGCCCGCTTTGTACGGGGGGCATTCCCGTCGCCGCCATCGCTGCCTCCCGCGGCTGAATCCCGGCGACCAGGTGTCCCAGCGCTCGTCTGCCCACCGCGTGCAGCCATTCATGAAGCTCCCCGAACGTGCGGAACGTCCGCGTTTCCCCCAGCATCTCCACGAATTGCCCCTCAGGCCGCTGTCCAGCCGGCCGGTCGTGCACCTCCGGCGGGAGCCCGAACCATGCCGCCACCGCCTCGGGCAGCGCCGGGATTGACCCGTTCGGCACCCGCAGCATCGCCGCGAGAAAGTCCGCCAGTTCATCGCCCTCAGGAATCTCCCCCAGCACGTGTAACCCCGCCCTGATGGGCGCCGCCCCCAACTCGTGTGTGTACGTGTGAACCGCCTCCACCAGGTGCGCGAACCCCTCCCCGGTGAGGTCCGAAAGCGCATACGGCACCCCGTCCTCATGCTCCCGGAGGTCCCACTCGTGCACATGGCCGTCGCCGCCATCCCGTAGCAGCCGGTCCAGCTCGCTCGCCAGTCCCGCCTTCCGAATCACCTCCCATATCTGGCGCTGCAGGTACGGGAGCCGCCCAGGGTCAGTTCGCTCGAGCAGGTAGTATTCGTCCACCAACCGGTCCAGTTCTGCCAGCTCTCCGTAGAGCTCCGCATTCGTAATCGGCGGAGGCAAATGGTCCACAATCACCGCGTGCGTGCGCCGCTTCGCCGCCGCACCCTCCCCCGGCCCGTCGACGATAAACGGGTAGATGACCGGCACGTCCCCGACAAACAGGTCAGGGTAACAATCCGCTGCCAAACCGATGCCCTTCCCCGGCAGCCACTCCGCTGACCCGTGCTTCCCCACCTGCACAATAGCATCAACCCCGAACCCGCCCAGTTCCCTCGGCTCTCGCAGCCACCGATACAGCGCATAGTACGGGTGCGGCGGCGGCAAATCCGGCTGATGCATGATCGCCGTCCGGTCCATCGAGTAGCCGCGGGGCGGCTGGATGGCAACGAAGACGTTTCCGAAGACGACCCCCGCGACGACCACGTTCCCCTCACTGTCCAGGTAGTGCGCCCCTGGCGGCGGCCCCCACTGCCGCTCCATCTCAGCCCGCCGATGTGCCGGTAGTTCCTCAAACCATTCCCGGTACCGCTCCGCACCCACCCGCGCAGCCGCCCCCGCAAGCATCGACTCTGACAGTGTCTCCTCTTCGTAGTGGCCCCGCTCCAGCAGCTGCCGCATGAGCGCATCGCCATCCTGGGGTACATCGCCTACGGTGTACCCCGCCTCCCGCATCCGCCGAAGCAGCCGCACCACACTTTCTGGCCCATCCAGGCCAACCGCATTCGCAACGCGCGATGCCTTGGCATGATGGTTCGTGAGGATGATGGCCACCCGCTTCTCCGCGTTCGGCAGGCGCCGCAGCCTCGCCAGCCGCACCGCCAGCCCCATCAGCCGCTCAGCTCGGTCCGCCGGCACGACCCGGCGCACCGTCCCCTCTGCGTCACGCTCCTTGAACGATGCCGGAACCCCGATGATCCGCCCGTCAAGCTCCGGGATCGCGACCGACATAGCCACGTCCAGTGGCCCTGCACCCGTCACCGAAGCCGCCCACTGCGCCACCGTTGTAGAAATCGCGATGCCCTGCACCTGCGGAATGCCCAGTTCTTCGAGCACCGAGACTTGCCAGTCCGGTCCCCCATCCGGTCCGCCCGCGCCGCCGAGGGCAAATGCCATCGTGCTCACCACCACGTCGACCAGTGGCCTGTTGTCACCATCGCAGAGCGCCCGCAGCACCGCTGGCCGTCCAGAGTCGTCCGGGTCATCTTTGAGCGAATACCCGTACACAGGGAGCACATCCGCGCCGAGCCGCTCGCCGGCCGCGACCAGCGCATCAACAAAAGCCAGGTCCCCTGACAGGAAGAACGAGCGGTAAAACAGCAGCCCGATGGCAGGCCGTGCGCCGTCCCGCGCCGCCAGCCACTCCTCGAGCGTGCCGAAGCGCGGATGGTAAAAGCCGGTCCTCGGCTGCGGCACGGGGTCCCGGTAACCAACGCCCAGGCTCAGCAGGTGGTCGCCCAGCATCCGCAGCAGCTCCCGGTAGTTCTCAATGCCGCCCTGCTGCAGATACGCCCGCACCGCCAGTGCAATCCCCCGGCCCGCCGTCGAAAGGCCAATCAGCCCTTCGTCCAGCTCATCGGTACCCGGCACCGCCACCAGCCATCCGCCGTGCGCATCGGCAAGCTCGACCAGCCGCTCAATCGCCGGGACCGACTGCCGGCCCCCGTGCACGACGAGCAGCGTCACCGCTGCCTGGGGCACGAGCTGCTCGAACAAGGCTGCCGCGTCCGCTCCGTCTCGCAGCCCCGAGATGTTCCGTACCGTCACCGGCGGGAAGTCCCTCCCAAGTTCGCGCGCGGCCGCCTGGAAACAGAGCACGTCCGTGTCCGAGTGCGTTAGGACGAGTATCTCGCCCCCTTCCTGCCAGGGTGCCGGGCCAGCTTCCGTCGTGCGGCGCCCGACGGCCTGCCCCCGGCCGTCGTTAGCAAGCGCCGAAAACGCCAGCACCCCGAGCTCGCCCTCCGGCGGCAGGTACCGTCCGGCCGCAACCAGCCGCTCGATGTAGTCAAAAAGCTCCAGGATAAGCCCTTCCGAGTTCATGGAGTGAAAGAACACTGAGACGCCGTCGAACAGGAGCATGCACACGTTCGCCAGAGGGCACGGCCCCAGGCACCCGCCCATATTCAGGTGCACCTTGTTGCGCAGCTTTCGCCGCTCCCACTCCGCGTGGTAAAGCTCGAAGTGCCCGGGCGGCTTTCCCTCCGCCTCGTGTCCGCAGCAGCACCCGTGGGCGCACACGAACAGCTGCCCCAGCTGCCGGTTCACATTCACCAGCCGGCCATCCGCCCGCGTCACGATATTCCGGGCATTCCGCTTTCGGGCCCCTTCGGTCGGCCCAACCCGGGCAGCCCTGTCCCGGTCGCACGCCCCCTCGCACGGTCCGCTCATCGCGCCACCACCGTGGCCCGGCTGGTGCGGACCTCACGCGCCAGTGTGCCCGGTTCAAGGTCATCCAGCCCCACGTACCGGCCGCCCAGCGCATCCGCGAGCCGCCGTGCGATCCCCAGCCGGACCGGCCCCGTCTCCGAGTCGATAACCAGCGCCTCCACGCCCATCTCCCGCAGCCCGGCCGCGCGCGCGAGTCCCCTCGCTACCGGGTCCATCCCTCCGCCGCCAGCGTTCGCCCGGCCGTCGCTGACCAGCACGAGCAGGACCGGCAGGCCCGGTTCCCGCCTCCGAACCATAGCCGTCACGCTCGCCGCGGCCTCCAGCCCAGCCGCGAGTGGCGTGCGCCCGCCCGTAGCAAAAACTTCGAGCGCCCGGTGCGCATGGTCGACGCTTCGGGTGGGAGGGAGCACGACCCGTGCTCCCTCCCCGTTAAATGCGACGAATGCCACCCGGTCCCGCCGCAGATAGCTCTCGCGCAGGAGCCCGAGCACAGCACCCTTCGCTGCCTCCATCCGCCTGCGGGCGCCCATCGAACCGCTCGCATCCACCACCATTAGCACCAGCGCGCTCGCGTCCGGCCGACGCCGTTTCGCGCGCAGGTCCTGCTCCCGGATCGGCAACGCCCCGGATCCGCGCCGAAGGATCGCCTCTCGCAGCGTCGCCCCGATATCAAGATCCCTTGGCGGCCGGTCTGCGGCACGGTTCCCGATATGCCGCCCCCGCGCACCATCGCCCCTCCCTCGGCGCCGTCCCGCCTGCGGGACGTTCATCCGCCCGCCCCGGAGCATGGAACGCGCCCCCAAGTGACTCTCCCTGCCGATCGGCGCTGGCGGCTGCCGGTCGCCAGCGCCGTTGCCCGCGCTTTCGTCTCCCGCTGCCTGATGCGGCGCTGCCCCGCTCCCGGGGGGTTCGTCACCGGCCGGCCCCCGTACGGCCGGGTCGGCAGAGTCCCCGTCCTCCCCGTCGTTCCTGTTCTCAAACGGGGCCAGCGCCTGCTCGATTCGCTCGCGGTCGAGGTGCGGATGCTCGAAGGGCAGCCTCCGCTGCCGGTGCGCAAGGACAAGCGGCGCGGTCGCCCGCACGTCGTCCAGTGTCACCCGGGCGCGCCCCTCCCATGCGGCGTTCGCCCGCGCCGCCCTGTAGAGCGCCAGGTCCGCGCGCATCCCGTCCGCCTCGCACGCCGCGCAGACCGCCACAATCGCCTCCAGCACCGCATCCGGCACCTCCACGGCCCCGGCGTGGTCGCGGGCCTCCCGGAGACGCCCGGCAAGCCGTTGGGTCTCCGGCTCCCATGCCCGGCAGAACCCCTCCGGGTCCGATTCGAACGCCATCCGCCGCCGGACCACCTCCGCCCGTTCCGAAGGACTCAGGCGGTCTGCCGCCTCCACCATCAGCCCGAACCGATCCAGCAGCTGGGGCCGCAACTCGCCCTCTTCTGGGTTCATGGTTCCGACCAGTACGAACCGTGACGGGTGGCTTGCCGAAATGCCGTCCCGCTCGATGTAATTTCGCCCCATCGCCGCCGCATCGAGCAGCGCGTCCACCAAGTGGTCCGCCAGCAGGTTCACTTCATCGACATACAGAATCCCCTGGTGAGCAGCCGCCAGCAGGCCCGGCTCGATTATCCGCTCGCCCCGCTGAAGTGCCGCATCGACCTGGATCGAGCCCACCAGCCGCTCCTCCGATGCGCCTACCGGAAGCGTCACCAACTGTGCTCGCCGTTCAATCGCCCGCATCCCGAGATGCTGCCGACGCGCGGGACACTCGGCCTCCTCGTCCGGTGCGCACGCAAAGGGGCACCCCTCGGTCACTGTCACCGGGGGCAGCAGCGCCGCGAGCGCCCGCACAGCCGTCGATTTCGCCGTCCCCTTCCCGCCCCGGATCAGCACCCCGCCGATGCCGGGGTCCACCACGTTCAGCACCAGTCCCAGTTTCATCGCCTCCTGGCCGACAAGCGCCGCGAATGGGAAAACCGCGCCGTTCATCGGGCGTCCTCCCGCGCATCCACCGCCATCCGCTCTTCCAGCGCTCCCTCGGCTCCAAGCATGGCCTGTTCAAGCCCCGCGAGCGTCTCCCGGCGCGGCTGCTCCCACATACCCCGCCTGGCCGCCTCGAGCAGCCGCGCCGCCATATCCCGCAGCGCCCATGGGTTGTGCTCCCGCAGGAACGCCTGCCGTTCCCCGTCCAGCACGTATAGTCCCGCCAGCCGCTCGTACATCCAGTCCTCGAGCACATCCAGCGTCGCGTCCATCCCAAACGCGTGCTCCAGCGTCTTCAGCATCTCCGAACCCCCTTGGTAACCATGGCGCTCCATGCCCTCCAGCCATTTCGGGTTCACCGCCCTCCGCCGGAAGGTCCGCAGCGTCTCGTCCTCCGCCGTCCGGACCGCCGGTCTATCCGGCCGTGTGCTATCCCCGACCCAGGCCTTCGCAGGTGCGCCGCCCAGTTCTCGCGCCAGCAGCACCATCGCCCCGAAGTCCTGGAAGTAGTCGTCCGTATCCAGCACGTCGTGCTCCTCGTTGTCTCGCGTCTTTAGCACCACCCGCACTTCGCCCGCCCGCCGAACAAGCGCACCCCGCGCCGCCGCACCCCAGCGCTCACGCGTGTACGCATGGTCCACCCATGCCGCGTACACCTCCGCGAGGTCGCGCCGAGACGCCCAGTGGCCAGTTTCGACCGCCTGGACGACTCCATCGACGTACACGCCCGGCTTCGGCGCGAACACCCGGAACAGCGCCTCTTCGCGCGCGACACCGCGGGCCAGGTCCGAAAGCAGGTGCTTGCGGACATAGTTCATCTCGACCGGCTCGTCCAGCGCCGCCACCCGGCAGACCGCCTCGTCCACCAGTGCAATCGCCGCTCCGAATCCGTCCCGGAAGAAGCCGCTCGCGCGGAGCACCACGTCGACGCGAGGACGCCCCAGCCGTTCGAGCGGCACAACGTCAACCCCGGTAACCCGGCCCGACCTGGGGTCCCGGGTCGGCTCCACCCCCAGCAGGTGCAGCACCTGCGCAATGTCCTCGCCCTGCGTACGGATATTTGCAGTTCCCCAGGCGATGACCGCAATCGACTCCGGCCATTCCCCCTCCTCACTCCGGTACCGTTCGAGGACCTCCTCGGCCAGCCGCTTTCCGCGCTCCCAGGCGGCCATCCCCGGCATCGCCCGCGGGTCCATACCGTAAAAGTTCCTCCCGGTTGGCAGGCAATCCGCCTGGCCCCGTGTCGGAGCACCCGCCGGTCCGGGGGGAACCGCCCGCCCATCGAGCGCCGCAACAACCCGGTCCAGCTCGTCCGGCGTCTTCCGGAGCGCTGCAACGACTGCCGCCAGCGCCTCAGCGGCGGCTGCAGCACGCGTCCGCGCCTCCGGGCTCAGTGCCGCGAAGAACCCCTGTGCTTCCTTAGGTCCCCCTGCGATGATCACCCGCACGATGGCCCGTGTCCGTTCGCCGTCACCGATCGCTGCCGCCAGCGACCGGTCCCCCAACCCCTGGTCGATCGCCAGCACCAGCTCCTCGAAGTCCGTCCCTGAAGGCGTCTGGCCGAGGATGTGGAGCCCTGTCGGGATGAGCCCGCCGGCAAGCTCCTCCAGGTAGTGAAGCGCCTCGCGCGCAAATGGCCCCCAGTCGCCCCCGTCAGGCTCCCCGAGGTCGTGCTCCAGCTCGGCCCGGGTCATCGCCGACACCGCCTTCTCCGCCAGCTCCTCCAGCTGCCCTGCAGCCGCGCCGACCTCAGCGGCGTCACGCAGGGCCTCAAGCGCCCGGCGAGCGGACTCCAATTCCCCGTACAGCTCAGCCTTAGCCATCGGCGGCACGAGGTGGTCCACAACCGCAGCCGCTGCCCGGCGCTTCGCCTGGGTACCCTCACCCGGGTTGTTCACGATGTAGGGGTACACCAGCGGCAGCTCCCCAAGCGCGATGTCCGGATAACAACTGCTCGATAGCCCAAACCCTTTCCCGGGGAGCCACTCAAGGTTGCCGTGCTTCCCGACCTGCACAATCGCGTCGACCCCGAACACCTCCTCCAACCACCAGTACGCCGCAAGATACTGGTGCGAGGGCGGCAGGTCCGGCGAATGAAGAATGGCATCCGGGTTGAGGGCAAAGCCGCGATGCGGCTGCGGCCCCACAAACACATTCCCCAGGATCACCCCGGGCACTACCAGCGCATCCCCGTAGACGAAGAACTCCCCCGGCGCCGAACCCCAGTGGCGCTCGATCCCCGCCCGAGTCTCCCCCGGCAGCCGCCGATACCGTTCCAAATACCGTTCAACCGGCATCCTTGCTGGTGCCGACTGCAGCTGCGCCTCCGTCGCCGTTTCCGGGTCGTTCGGGCATGTCTCCAGAAGCATCCTGGCCAGGGCGTCGCCGTCGGCCGGGGCGGCCGTTACCTGGTAACCGGCCGCCCGCAGCGCTCCGAGGAGTCGCACCACTGACGCCAGCGCATCCAGCCCGAACGCCGCCGCGACCCTCGAGCTGCGGCCGTTCGGGTTGTTGAGCAGAATCGCGACACGCTTTTCGGCCCTTGGCACTTCCCCGAGCCGTGCCCACCGGGTGGCGAGGCCGGCCAGCCGCTCTAGCCGGTCCACTTCCCATACAATCCGTGGGGCTTCCCCTTCCAGTTCCCGGAAGCCCGCCGGCGCCGAGATGAGCCGCCCGTCCAGCTCCGGCAGCGCCGCCGAAAGCGCAACATCCAGCCGCGACAGCCCCGCCGGGTTCTCCCGCCACTCCTCCAGCGTTCCAAGGCTCATGGCCCCCTGGATCACCGGCACCCCGAGCGGCTGCAGGCCCGCCGCTTCCTCCACCTCGCCCGATCGCCCGGGTGCCGAGGCCGAAAACGGCATCAGCGAAATGATCGCCCCGGCGAGTGGCCTGCCTCGCTCGTCCGCAAACAGCCGGCGTACGGCTGCGGCGTTGTCCCGCCCGTTCGAACTCTCGCGCAGCCCATAGGCGAACACGGGCAGCGGATTCGCCCCTGCCCGGTCGAGCGCCTCGGCCAGTGCCACCACCACATCCGTGGCTCCCATCTGCACCAGGTTCCGGTAAAAGATGATCCCCACCACCGGCCGCCGGGCCTTCCACCACGCCTCCTGCACCTGTGCGAGCGTCGCCGGCTCCGCGACCCCCGGCACGTAGTAGCCCTCCCACGGCATCGGCATCGGCGGCTCCCACCCGAAGTTGCCTCCGCAAAACCGGTCTGCCAGGTACCGGAGGAGCTGTTCCGCGTTCCCTGTGCCTCCATGGAGCAGGTAGTCGAGCGCATGCCTTGCGACGTCCTCGGGCACGGTCGAGTACTCCGCGAGCGTTGCTTCTCCCATCGGATAGGCCCGCCGCACGATGAGCGGCACCCCGCCCTCCCGGCACCCCGTCACCAGCGGCTCGAACAGCCCCCCGAGCGACTCCGGTCCTGCCAGCAGACGGATGAGCACCACGCCGGCCTCTCGCGCTGCCGAAAGCAACTCCTCGCGCCGTACCACCTCCGACGCCTCGTGTGCAGGGACCACCGCCACGCCGGGAAACCACGGAGGCAGGCTGCCCTTCGCTCGTTGGAGCGCCGCGATATCCGCGTCGTACGCAGAGACGACGAAGATTTTGGCCGGCCGCATGCTCGTTGCCTCAGTCCTGCCCGCCACGAGCGCCGCCCCCGCTTCTCCCTGCTGTCATCGCCCTGGTGCCTCCTTCCGCAGTTGCCGCCCACGGGAAGAAGGTGCACGCCGCCCACCCATGCAGGTCGCCTGGCGTCGGCGAGGGCGGCCGCCCCGCCTTCGTCCGCGGTCGCACCCCGCTGCCCCCTGGGCAACGAAAACGCCCCTCGCAGGAAGGGGCGGCGCGACAACACATGGCAGCTGCAGCGAGAGCCACGTGTCCACTACCCGTTTCCCCGCGGGCTAGACACCAGCACGGCCCCGGCGACCTGGCTTACCGCCTCAGCGGGCGGATCACAGTTGCGGGACAGCCCCGGATTTCCACCGAGTTCGCGAGACCGCGCTGTCTTCCGAACTCTACTACACCGCCCCACCCGGCACAACGCCTCTCAGCTCCCCACCACCAGCGCCCTCCCCGCCACGACCAGCACCACCGCATCCGCCTCCCGGCCAATCGCCTGGTTCGCCAGCCCCAGCGCATCGCGGTAGTACCGCGTCAGCCGGCCGACCGGCACAATCCCCCAGCCCACCTCGTTCGTCACCACCACCGTCGCGCCCGCGCGCGCCCGCGCCGCCGCCGCGAGCCGCCGCGCCCCGGCCGCCGCCTCCTCCACCAGCCGCGCCCACGCCCCGGGCGGCGCATCATCGCCCAGCCCCGCCCGCCAGAACAGATTCCCGCACCACGTCGCCAGGCACTCCACCAGCACCGTCGCTTCGGCATCGGCCCCTGCAACCGCGCCCGCCAGGTCCAGCGGCTCCTCGACGGTGGCCCATCGCGCCGGGCGGCGTGCCCGGTGGGCCGCCACCCGCCCCGCCGTTTCCTCGTCGGTCGCCTCCATCGTCGCCACATACACGACTGGCGCCCCCGTCGCAGCCGCCAGCTCCTCGGCGTACCGGCTCTTGCCGCTCCGCGCCCCGCCCGTGACCAGCGTCAGCCGGCCCATCACTCCGCCCCCGCCAGCGCCCACGAAGCGACCCGCTCGATGTCCAGCGACGACTCGAGCACGTCGGCCAGCCGCTCAAAGGCAGCATCCTCATCCTCCACCTCACCCGGCGCAAAGGGCTTCCCGCGGAGGCGCGCCACGTTCCCCAGCAGCCGCGCCCTGAACTCCCGATCCCGAAAGGCCCCGTGGACATACCACCCGAAGACCAGCCCATCGTCCGAGGCGGCCCCGATCGGCTCCCCTTCTACGGTCCAGGCCGCCGGCTCGCCCTCGATGGCTGTCGCCCCGGCGTGGATCTCGTACCCGTCGACCTCGAGACCCGCGCACCCGTCGAGCAGTCCGGGCCCGCCCTCAAGGCGGACCCGGCTCACGCGAGTAACTTTCCCCCGCCCGAACCGTGTCCGGCAACGCAGCCACCCCAGCCCCTCGGCAGCGCCCGCCTCCCCCTCCACCCCCTCCGGGTCTTCAATGGCCTCCCCGAGCAGCTGAAATCCTCCGCAGATGCCGATCACCGGCACCCCCGCAGCCCGCAGCCGCTCCAGCGCCGCATCGAACCCCTCAGCTCGCAGCCACGCAAGGTCGTCCCGGGTCGCCTTCGTCCCCGGGACGATGACGAGGTCCGGCTCCCCGAGCTGGCCCGGCTGCCCGACGTAGCGCACCCGCACGTCCGGCTCCCGTTCGAGCGGGTCGAAGTCATCAAAGTTCGCGATCCGCGGCAGCCGGATCACCGCGACGTCGACCCCCCGGAATGGGCCGTGCGTGTCCCGCCGCCGGTCGAGCGCCACCGAATCTTCTTCGGCGATGCCCGGCTCGCGAATCCACGGAACAACCCCAACGACCGGCACCCCGGTCAGCCGCTTGATCTCCTGCAGCCCCGGCTCAAGCAGCGAAGGGTCCCCCCGCAGCTTGTTGATGATGAACCCCCTCACGAGCGCCTGCTCCTCCGGTTCGAGCAGGTGGTACGTCCCGTACAGGTGCGCGAACACGCCGCCCCGGTCGATGTCACCGACAATCAGCACAGGCGCTCCCGCGTATCTCGCCACCCGCATATTCGAAATGTCCCGCGCCTTCAGGTTGATTTCCGCCGGGCTCCCCGCCCCTTCGATGATGACGAGGTCGAACGCCTCGCGGAGCAGGTCGAGCGACCGCGCCACGTCATCCCAGATGCGCGCCTTCGCCTCCTGGTAGGCGGCCGCGTGCAGTGTCCCGATCGGGCGCCCGAGGACTACGACCTGCGACCGCAGGTTCCCCTCCGGCTTCAGCAGCACCGGATTCATCTCCACGCGCGGAAGCGCCCGCGCCGCCAGTGCCTGCACGTACTGCGCCCGCCCGATCTCGCCTCCGCCGGGCACCACCGCCGCATTGTTCGACATGTTCTGCGCCTTGAACGGCGCAACCCGTACGCCCCGCCGTGCAAACAGGCGGCACAGCCCCGTAACCAGCAGGCTCTTCCCCGCCGACGAAGCGGTCCCCTGCACCATCAAGACTCCCCCGCGAGACATCGCCGTACCTCCGACATAGCCTCGAGCAGCCGCTCAACGTAACGCTCGTGCGGGACTGCCACCCGCACCCACTCCGGCAGCCCGAACGAAGCGCAGTCCCGGACCACGAACCCCAGTCCGAGCAGTCGCGCCCTGAACGCCGCGCCGTCCCCCACCCGCACGAGCAGGAAGTTCGCCAGCGATGGGCGAACGGCGAACCCCGCCCGCTCGAGCGCGTCGAGCAGCCGCGCACGCGTCGCCGCGACCTTCCCTGCGCTCTCCCGGCAAAACGCCTCCAGCTTGAGCGCCGCCATCCCGGCCGCCGTCGCCGGCGCGCTCACCGACCACGGCGGCTGCTGCGCCGAAACCCGTTCGATGTCATCCGGCGTCCCGAGCAGGAAGCCCAGCCGGAGCCCGGGCACCGCGTGGACCTTCGTCAGCGAACGCAGCACCAGCAGCCCCGGAGCCGGCTCGACGCTCTCATCCTCCGGCCACGCGAACGGCATGTACGCTTCGTCCACCACCAGACGGCCGCACACGGCCAGTGCTGCCCGCCGAAGCTGCTCAACCTGCTCCCGCGAACACAGTTCGCCGGTCGGGTTGTTGGGGTTGCAGAGGAAGGCCAGCGATGGCCGCAGCTCTGCGAACAGCCGCCCCGCATCGCTGCCGCGCGCAGGGTAGGGCACCTCCACCGAGGACATGCCGGCAGCGCGTGCGGCCGCAGCGTACTCCCCGAACGTCGGCCCGAAGACGAGGCAACCGCCGTCCCCGGCAAACGCCCGGCAGACGAGATAGATCAGCTCACTCGTGCCGTTGCCCGCCAGCACCTGCCCCGGCTCCAGCCCGAACCGGTCCGCCCATGCCCGGCGCAGTTTCGCAGCGTCCGGCTCGGGGTACCGGCCGATCGTCGCGTTCGCCGCCGCTGCCGTCACCGCCGGGTGCGGACCGTACGGGTTCAGGCTCGCGCTCAGGTCGACGAGCTCGATGCCCGCCGCTGCAGCAGCGGCCAGCTCCGCCTCCGTTACCCCGCCGTGCACCACCCGTCCGCTCATTCGCCAGCCCTCCAGCACGCCGTTGACCCGGCCAGCGCCATGGCTGCCAGCGCCAGTGCACCGGCCCGCTGCCCCCTCCGGATATCCGCAGCCCCCGGCTCGCGGCCCGCTGCATGCAGGACGTGATGCTCCAGCTTCTCCAGCCGCACGCCGAGGATGTGCGCCATCGCTGCCATCGGCCACCCCGCGTTCGGGCTCGGCGTCGACCGCGCATCGCGCACCAGCCATCGCACCTGCCGGACCGCGGGCAGCGGCCGCGCCAGCACGAGCGAGGCAGCCGTCAGCCGCGCTGGGAGCCAGTTCAGAACGTCGTCCAGCCTCGCCGGCACCATCCCGAACCGCCCGCGCGAACGGTAGCCGACCATCGCGTCCAGCGTGTTGACCGCCCGGTACGCGGCCGCTCCCGGGAGCCCTGCCGCCAGGTACCACCACGCCGGCGCCACAACGCTGTCCGACAGGTTTTCCGCCAGCGACTCAATCGCCGCCGATGCGACCAGCCCCGGCGGCAGGTCGTCCGTCCGCCGGCTGACCATCATCGCGGCCGCCGCGCGCGCTCCAGCGAGGTCCCCGGCCTCGAGGCGCGCGGCAACCCGTCCCGCGTGGTCGAACAGCGCCCGGATTGAGAGCGTCTGTTTCAGCGCAAGCGCTTCCAGCAAGAAACCGGCCGCGCCTCGGCCTCGCGCCCCGCGCGCCACCCCAAGGGCAGCCCCTGCGGCCAGCCCGGCTGCCGTCGCCGTGAGGAGTACGCCGCGTGTGGCTGTGTCCCGCTGTCCCTCGGCCGTCAGCAACCGGTCAAGGTACGCCGCGGCCCGGCCGAGCAGCGCAACCGGATGCCAGCGGTTCGGCAGCTCCCCGAGCGCGAGGTCGACGACGGCCGCCACGCCCAGTACCGCCGCGCGCCGCCGAATCATCGGACTGCCTCCCAGGCCGCCCATGCATCCAGTTGTGATGCCAGCCCCGCGGCCGCCAGCAGCACCGCGCACTCCCCAAGCTCGATGCACGCGCCGTAGCCGTCGCCGTTCAGACCCCCGAACGCCCGCCCGAGGCCCCAGCCGACCAGCAGCATCGTAGCCGCCCCTGCTGCGGCTGTCGCAATCCCCCACCACCCCAGCGCCGCACCCCCTGCCGCGCTGGCTGCCGCCGCGCCGGTCAGCACCGCGCTCCACCTGCACCCGGCCCGGAAAGCAGCCCCCATCCCCGTCTGTCGAAGAGGCGGAACCGCCCGCGCCGTGGCCGGCAGCCAACCCCGCGCCCCTGCAGCAGCGGCGAATGCAGCCCCCGCCGCGGTACCCCCGGGCAGGCTGGCGAGGCAGCTCACCTTCAGAATGACAATGAGGACGACCGCCGCCACCCCGTACGTCCCGTGGTGGACGTCTCCGAGGATCGCGACCCGCCGCTCCCGCGGAGCCGCTACCAGCGCGGCGTCGGCAGCATCGGCCGCGCCGTCGAGGTGGAGGCCGCCGGTTACAGCCGCCCACGCCGCAACCGCAATCGCCGCCGCCGGCAGCGGCGGCAGGAGTGCGTGCGCAGCCCACGTTGCGCCGGCGACGCTCCCGCCAATGAGCAGCCCCACGGCCGGGACCCAGCCCGCAGCCCGCTCGGGTGCCCACGAGGCCCCGCCCGCCGGCAGCCGGCTCAGCAGCCCGATCGCCGCCAGCAGCCCGTTCACCCGTCCAGCCGCTCCGAGACGCCGGCCTCCGCGAACTCCGCCATCTCGTCCCGGACCGCGACCGCGGCATCCACCAGCTGCAGCGCGAGAGCTGCGCCGGTCCCTTCCCCGAGTCGCAAGCGCAGGTCGAGCAGCGGCTCCAGCCCAAGTGCTGCCAGGAGAACTCCGTGCCCCGGCTCAACCGAGCGGTGCGAGGCGATCAGGTATTCCCGGGCGCCTGGCGCCATCGCGCATGCTGCCAGCGCCGCTGCCCCCGTGATGAACCCATCGAGGATGACCGGAATCCGCCGCTCGGCCGCCCCCAGCACCAGCCCCGCGAGGCCGGCAATTTCGAAACCGCCCACCGCCGACAGCACCCCAATAGGGTCCGCCGGGTCGGGCCGGTGTAGCGCGAGCGCCCGCTCCACTACGGCAATTTTGTGCGCCAGCGCGCCGTCGTCCAGGCCAGTCCCCCGGCCCGTCACCTCGGCCGCCGGCCGCCCGGTCAGCGCAGCCGTCACCGCACTCGCCGCCGTGGTGTTGCCGATACCCATTTCGCCCGTCAGCACGATGCTGGTTCCGCCCGCGGCCAGCTGGGCTGCAAGCTCCCGCCCTGTGGCAACCGCCGCCTCCGCCTGGGCGCGGGTCATCGCCGGCTCGCGCGTCATGTTGCGAGTCCCCGGCCCGAGCCGCCGGTCCAGCACGCCCGTTGCCGTCGGCGCTGTCCGCACTCCCATGTCTACCACCACGACCTGTGCGCGCGCCTGCCGGGCGAGCACGTTGATGCCCGCCCCGCCTGCGGCGAAGTTCGCCACCATCTGGGCGGTCACCTCCTGCGGGAAGGCGGAAACCGCCTCCTCGGTCACGCCGTGGTCAGCTGCCATTACCACCACCGTCCTCCGTTCGAAGCGGCAGCGCGGATTTCCGGTCATGCCGGCCAGCCGTACGGCCAGCTCCTCCAGCCGGCCGAGGCTCCCCTGCGGCTTCGTCAGCCGGTCGAGCCGATGCTGTGCGGCGTCAGCCGCCGCCTGGTCGAACGCCGGGATGTCGATGCGCATCAGAACTCCACTCCTGGTTGAGCTTTAATCCCCTGCTCGCGGTAGGGGTGCTTGATGAGTGTCATCTCAGTCACCAGGTCCGCCGCCTCCACCAGCTCCGCCGGCGCATAGCGGCCCGTCACCACGACGTGGAGCATCGGCCGCCGCGCCCGCAGGGCCGCAACCACCTCCGCCGGGTCAAGCCACCCGTAGTGCATCGGATAGGTGAACTCGTCCAGCACCAGCATGGCGAGGTCCGGGTCCGTCAGCCGGGCCCGCGCCCGGTCCCACTGCTGGAGGGCCAGCGCCTTTGTCCGCTCCGGGTCCTTCGACTTCCACGTAAATCCGTCCCCCAGCGGGTACACAGGGATGCCGAGCCGCTTCGCCGCCCTGTGTTCCCCAAAGTTCGCCGTCGGCGGCTTGATGAACTGGTACACCTCGACCGGCATCCCCCGTCCCCACGCACGCAGCACCATGCCCAGCGCAGCAGTCGTTTTCCCTTTGCCGTTCCCGGTGTTGACGATCAGCAGCCCTTTCCGCTTCCGCGGTCCCTTGACCGGCTGGTGCTCGGATTCGGTCATCCCCTGCCTCCCCTGGCTCCTGCCGCTTCCAACCCCGGCAGCTCGAAGTCGATGCGGCACCCGGCCTCCTGCCAGTCGACCCGTGCCGCCAGCCCATATACCTGCTCGAGCAGCTCCGGCCGGAGCACCTCCCGCGGCGGCCCGGCCGCGGCCACTTCTCCCCGGTCCAGCAGCAGCAGCCGGTCGCACCAGCGCGCCGCCATCTCAAGGTCGTGAAGGACCACCACGAACCCCATCCCCTCGCCGGCCAGCAGGCGCAGGCGAGCCATCAGTTCGAGCTGGTGCCGTACATCCAGCGACGCGGTCGGCTCGTCGAGAATGACCGCGCAGCGCGCCTGCGCGAACGCCCGCGCGATCAGCACCCGCTGACGCTCGCCGCCCGAAAGCGAATCAAACCGTCGCCCGGCCAGGTCGAGCACGCCCGTCCAGGCCATCGCCCGCGCTGCCGCCGCGCGGTCCTCCGGCCCTTCGGGCTCGAAGGGGCCGCGGTGCGGGTACCGGCCCATCAGCACAAGCGCCCCGGCAGTGAAGCCGGGCGCCTCCGGGATGGACTGCTGCACATACGCCAGCTCACGCGCCCGCTGCCCTCCATCAACGCGACGGCCCTCGACAAGCAGGCAGACCGAGCCGCTGGCCGGGCGGAGCAGCCCGGCCAGCAGCCTCGCCAGCGTTGATTTCCCCGCCCCGTTCGGGCCGACCAGGCCGACAACCTGGCCCGGCCCCAGCGTCAGGGTCGCGTCCCGCACGAGCCACCGCCCGCCGGCGCGGTAGCCGGCCTGCTCGGCGACCAGCTCGAAACGGGTTGCCACCGGTTCTCCCCCGCTACCTGGCCTGGCCTGCGAGCGAGAACTGGGGCGGGTCGGCCACCGGGAACTCGCTCGGCCAGAGGATATGGGCCAGGTGCTCCACCGCGCGGACGTTCGCGAACGAGTTCGTCGTGTACAGCGCTGGCGGAACAACGTACACCCGCCCATTCTTGATGGCCGGTACACCCGCGAGCGTCGGCTCAGCCATAAGCTCCGCCTTGAACTTCTCGCCGGCCTCCCCCGGCATCGGAATGATGATGAGGTCGGGGTTCGCCGCGAGAATCGCTTCGAGGCCGATCTGCTGGTTGCCTTTGATCCCGCTGAGCGTCCCCGCATTTCGCCCACCGGCCGCCGTGATGATCCCCTCCCCTGTCGTCCCGGAACCCGCCATGTAGAGCGAGGTGTACTTCGTGAGGTGGGCGACCACCGGCTTCTCGGTGTCCGGCTTCTTGCCGGTCACGTCGACGACCTTCCGGTACCGTGCCTCCACTTCATCCGCGAGCGCTATCGCCCGCTCCTCCTCCCCGTAGATGTAGCCAAGCAGCAGGATTGCGTTGAGGCGGCCCGCCGGCGTCGGGTCGAGATTCAGCTGCACGACCGTCACTCCTGCGCTCTCGATCGCCGCCACGACGTCCGCCTTCTGCGTCGGCGTCGCAATCACCAGGTTCGCCCCGCTTGCAATCACTGCTTCCGGTTCACGTGCGACCGTCGGCAGATTCTTGACCAGCGATGCAAAGCTCGAGGTGTCCGGGTTCTTGGTCGCCGAGCCAACCCCGACGACCCGCTCGATCGGGACCAGCGAGAGCGTAATCTCGTCGATCCCCGCCGACATGGTGTGAATCTTCAGCGGTTTCTCTCTGATCGTCCGCCTGCCGTTCAGCCCCTCCACGTCCCGCGGCCACGAAAGGTTCGCCGGGTTCACAATGCCCGGCACGCCCGTCAGCCGCGCTTCGATGCGCTTTGCGGGCGATTCGGTCGGAGTTGCGGCCGTGACTGCCGTCGCGGCCGTGGTCGGCGGCGGGGCCGACGCCTCATCACCGTCGTCGCCGCCGCAGGCCGGTGCGAATGCGGTAATTGCCAGCGCCGCCAGCAGTGCCGGCGCCAACCGCCGCAGGACTCGTCGATTCGAAAACATGCTCCCTCCTCTGGAGTTCAAAGTTGGATTGCCAGCCGCGACCGTTGCCGCAGCAGGATCACCGCGAACACCGGCGCCCCAATGAGCGCCGTCACCATGCCGACCTGCAGCTCTGCCGGGCGCACAACCGTGCGCGCCACCGTATCGGCGCCGACCAGCACCGCGGCGCCCGCGACCATCGAGGCCGGCAGCAGGTACCGGTAATCAGGGCCGAGGACGAGCCGCAGCACGTGCGGCACCACCAGCCCGACAAACCCGATGGTCCCGCTCACGCTCACCGAAGCAGCAGTCACGAGCGTCGCGGCTCCGAGCAGCAGCGCCCGCGTCCGCCCGAGGTGCACCCCGCTCGACGCCGCAACCTCGTCCGAAATGCAGAGCAGGTTCAGCTGCCGCCCGGCCAGCCCGAGGACGAGCAGCCCGGCCGCAATCGGCCAGGCGACTACCCGCGCGTACGCCCACGATGCGCCGCTGAATCCCCCGGCCAGCCAGAAAAGGATGCCGCGCAGCGCCTCGTCAGGCGGCACCAGCGCGATGACCACCGCCGTGACCGAGCCGAGAAACGCGCTCACCGCCACGCCGGCGAGCAGCAGGCTCCCCGGGTGGGGACGTCCCCCCGGCGCTCCGAGCAGGTATACCAGTCCCACGGCCCCGAGCGCCCCGGTAAAAGAGGCCCCGCTCACCAGCCAGATCGAGGTCGCGCCCAGGCCTGCCGCAATCGCCGCCACAGCCCCGGTCGCTGCCCCCGATGACACCCCGAGGAGGCCCGGGTCGGCCAGCGGGTTGCGAAAGAGCGCCTGCATGGTCGCCCCGGCAGCCGCCAGCGAAGCGCCGGCCAGTGTCGCCAGCACGACCCGCGGCAGCCGAAGCCGCTCGATCACGAGCCGCTCCCGCTCGGCGAATGTGCCGACATCGACGCCCGCCCGCGCCGCCAGCACGGACACGACGTGCGATGGCGGAATGCGCACCGGACCGTTCGCAACCGCTGCAACCGACGCAGCGGCCCAGGCAGCGCCGAGCAGCACCATCGCCGCTGCAAATCGCGCCGCCGGGCGTATCCCGCGCAGCGCGGCGGCTTCAACCGGGGCCGCCGGGGCCGTGGCTGTGTCGTCCATCCCTCTCCCTCCGCCCGGGGCAGGGAGCAGCTACGCCGCCGGCAGGCTCCGGAATGACGGGCGGGTGCCCCCGGTTCGAAACCGGTCGGGCACCCGCGAGGTTCGTCGCCGGTTAGTCCCGGGCAACGAAAAGCCCCTCTCGCTGGAGGGGCAGTGGGCTCGTCACATGGAAGGCAGCCTGCCAAACCACGTGTCCACTACCCGTTTCCCCGCGGGCTAGACACCGACGCCGCTGGCGACCTGGCTTACCGCCCTGTCGGGCGGATCACAGTTGCGGGACAGCCCCGGATTTGCACCGGGTTCGCAAACGGACGTCGCGCCGGACTCTAGCACAGCCATCTCAGTCGGCGCAATGCCCGGTTTAGCGCTTGACGCAATTCAATGCTCCTGCAAGCGTTTGCATGAGTAGCGCCGCGTCGGGCTGGCAGCGGCACTCAAAATGAGATACTGTCTCATTAGCTCCAGCGGAGGACATTATGGCCATCTCGCGTCGAACGTTCGTCAAAGGCCTCGCAGCCACCCCGATCCTCGCAATCCCCGCCCTCGGGTCCGCCTGCGGCGATGACGATGAAAGGCCCGCCACTCCCACAACTACACCAGCCGGAACCACCCCCGCTGCCACGCCGACAGTCGCCCGCCGGGGCCCAAGCGCCGGCACGATGCGCCTCGCCGAACCGTTCCTCGCCGCGTCGCTCGACGCCGATTCCGGCGCCTCCGCTGCCTACAACCTCCAGGCCGTCGGCGCCGCCGAATGCCTCATGCGCTTCAGCCCGACCCTCGCGCTCGAACCCTGGATCGCCGCCCGGTTCGACCGCCTCGATGACCTCACCTGGAAAATTACCCTCCGCGATGACGTCACATTCTGGGACGGTTCGCCAGTCGACGCCGCCGCAGTTCGAGACTCCCTCCAACGCACCATCGAAAAACAGCCGGCGACCGCCGACCGCCTGCCGAAGGAAACCCAGTTCACCGCCAGCGGCTACGAACTCACCATCAAGACCCCGAAGCCGCTCGGGCTCCTTCCCGCGTTCCTCGCCGATGCCACCTTCGCCATCAAGAAAACCATTCCCGGCGACCAGTTCCTCTACACCGGGCCATTCAAAATCGTGAACTTTACAGCCCGCGAGTCCATGACCCTCGAAGCCTACGAGGGCTACCGCGGCGGCCCGCCCTGGATCAGGACCCTCCAGTTCCGCCAGGTCCCGGATACCAACGCGCGCTCCCTCGCGCTCCAGTCCGGCGACGTGGAGCTCGCCCAGGCCCTCCTCCCGTCCGACGTCGAGCGCCTCAAGTCGGCCGGTCTCACCGTGCACGTCGCCCCCTGGGCGCGCCAGCACATGATTGTCCTCAACGTTCGCACGGCTCCCTTCGATGACGTCGCTGTCCGCCGGGCATTTGCACTCGCCATCGACCGTGAAGCAATGGTCAAGGGCATCATGGATGGGGCGGCCAGCCCCGCCTACGCCTTCGCACCCGACACCGTCGGACACAAGGGCCTGCTCAACATCCAGAAATTCGACCCCGCCGAGGCCCGCCGCATCCTCGATGCCGCCGGCTGGAAACCCGGTGCCGACGGCATCCGGGAAAAGAACGGCCGGCGGCTGAGCTTCAAGCTCAATACCTACGCCGGCCGCGCTGAACTGGAACAGGCCGCCGTCGTCGCCGTCGATATGCTCCGCGCAGTCGGCATGGAGGCCTCCATCGAAAAAGTCCCGGATATCGAAAAGACCATCGGCGACAACGCCTTCCAGGCCGCCGCCTACTCCATCGGCCCCGCCGGCTTCGGCGAACTCAGCCGCGCCATTGGCCTCCTCTACGTTCCCTCCTCCCGCAACAAAGACCGCTACTCCAACCCTGCAATCAATGCCGCCTACGACGAGTACATCAGCACCTCCGATGAAGCCCGGCGCCAGCAGGCCCTCAAAACCATCCAGGAGCAGCTCCAAAACGACGTGCCGATCGTCTATCTCTTCAACCCCAAGCTCGTCGTCGGTACCTCCAGGAAAGTGAAGAACTTCACCCCGCATCCGCTCGATAGCTACCGGGTCACCCCCGACATCAAACTCGAAAGCTGACGTGCTCTTCTACCGCCAGCTCACCGGTGCCGACATCGACCAGGCGCGAAGCCTGGTCACGCGCGTCTACTCCGAAACCTTCGGACCGGACGTCGTGGCCAGGTGGCATGCGGACATCCGCGGCATGGAATCCGAATATCTCGGTTCCGATCGCCAGGCGGCCTTCGTAGCCGTCGATGGAGCGGCGGTTGTCGGCTTCGCAGCCGTTCGGCACCGGTCACCGCAATCTGGACCGCTTGCCGGCCGCTACGACCCCGAAACGACCTGCGAACTTGGTCGCCTCACCGTCGACCCCGCCTATCGCCGGCGCGGCATCGCCCTGCAGCTGGTCGAACTTGCCCGGCTGTGGGCGGCTGGCCGTTACCGCGTCGCCTCACTCCACACCGATGACACCAATCACGCCGCCCTGGCCCTCTGGCGCCAGCTTTGCGTTGAAGTACTGGCCCACGAAGGCACCGTCTACTTCGAACTGCCGCTCGACCGACCGGTCACGTGCATCCCCGCCCCGGAGCCTCGCCCATGACCCTCACTCCTGTCTCACAGCCCCCCATCGACCTCCGCCCCTGGTACGACCGCTGGGAACGCCAGCAGGAAACCTACATCCCCCTCCGCGAGACCCGCTTCCAGGTCATGCTCGATATCGTCGAGCACATGGTCGGGCCCGCCCCGCGCGTCCTCGACCTCCTCTCCGGCCCCGGGGCAATCTCCGCCCGTGTCCTCCAGCGGTTTCCGCAGGCCACCGTTGTCGCCCTCGACCTCGACCCGGTGCTGATCGCCATCGGCAAATCCGCCCATGGCGATGGCGGTGGCCGGCTGTCCTGGCTCGAGGCCAATGTCAAGGATCCCGATTGGGTCAACGTGCTGCCGCCGGGTAACTTCGACGCAGTGCTGTCAACGACGGCCATTCACTGGCTCGATGCCGGCGACATCATCGAACTCTACCGCGCACTGGCCGCCCGAATCCGGCCTGGCGGCGTATTCATGAACGGCGACCAGATGCGCTTCCCCCCGCGCGACACCGCCCTGCGCGGCCTCACCGAAACGATGCGCCAGCTCCACGAGCGCCGCATGGTCGAGCTCGGCAGCGAAACCTGGGAAGGCTGGTGGGCCGAGCTCCGCAAGCTCCCCGAGCTCGCCGAGCTCTTCGAGGAACGCGACCGCCGCTTCCGCTGGAGGAACATCGAACGCGAGCGCGCCATCGGTTCGCGCAGAGACGACGCGAGCCCCCGCGAGCTCGTCCACACAACGTTCACGGTCCATCGCGCCGCCCTGCTCGATGCCGGCTTCCGCGAAGCCGAGCAAATCTGGCAGGTTTACGACAACCGCATCCTGCTCGCCGTGCGCTGATGGTCCGCTTCGTCGGGTCCCGGGTGCTGCAGGCGGCCGGCGTGCTGGTCCTGGTCAGCCTCATCGCCTTCAGTCTCCTTAAGGTGGCGCCCGGCGATCCCGCCCAGCGCATCGCTGCTGAACGCGGTGGCGAAATTGTCTCCAGCAGGGAGGTCGAGGCAGTCAGGGGCGAACTCGGTCTCGACCGCCCGATCTGGGAACAGTACGCCGCCTGGCTCAGCGATACCCTCCGCCTCAACCTCGGCACCTCCTACGTCAGCCGCGAGCCCGTCGCCAAACTTATCCGCGAACGCTTCCCGGCGTCATTTGCCCTCGCGGCCGCAACGGTCGCCATCAGCACGGCCCTCGGGGTCCCACTCGGGGTCCTTGCGGCAGCCCGGCGCGGCCCGCTCGATACCGCGGTTCGCACCCTCAGCCTCATCCTCGCGTCCATGCCGAGCTTCTGGCTCTCCCTCCTCGCCATCTGGCTGTTTGCTGCCGAGCTTCGCTGGCTCCCGGCCATCGCAGATTTCTCCCCCCGGGGACTCATTCTCCCGGTCGCCGTTCTCGCATTGCGTACCATGGCGCTGCTCATCCGCGTCACCCGCGCCACGGTCATCGAAACGCTCGCCATGCCGCACGTCATGGTGGCCCGGGGCCGTGGCCTCCCGGAGCGGCTCGTTGTCGTCCGCCATGCCGTCCGCAACGCCCTCGTCCCGGTCATCACCGTCATCGGCCTTGACTTCGCGACCCTGCTGGCCGGCGCGGCCGTCGTCGAATGGGTGTTCGCGTACCCCGGTGTCGGCCGCCTGGGCGTGCAGGCCGCCCTCAATGGCGACGTCCCTGTCGTCCTGGGATTCGTCCTCCTCGCCAGCGTCGCGCTCGTCGTCGTCAACACGGTCGTCGACATCCTCTGTGGGCTTCTTGACCCGACTATCCGCCCCGCAAGGACGGTCACCGCATGATCTCCGGCGCTGCGGGCAGGCGCCGCCCGGTGGCCCTCCGTCTCTTCCGCCGTAGGTGGCCGCACCCTTTGTACTGGTGGGCAGCCATACTCGCCCTGGTCCTCCTCGGCGCGGCCCTCGGGCCTGAGCTGTGGACGACCGACCCAAACCGGACGAACCTCCTGAATCGCTTCGCCGGCCCATCGTTCGAACATCCGCTCGGCACTGACGGCTTCGGCCGCGACCTCCTCGCTCGGTTGCTCCGTGGCGCCCGGCTTTCCCTCGTCAGCGCCGCCATTGTCATCGTCTGCTCAACGCTCCTCGGCCTCGTTGTCGGCAGTCTCGCCGCCGTCGTCGGGGGAATCATCGATACGCTCGCTGCCCGCCTCGTCGATGGCCTCCTCGCCCTTCCGGCGCTCGTCGTCGCCCTCGGACTCATCGGGGTCTTCGGTACCGGCTGGACGACACTCGTCTTTGCGCTCACCGCGACCGGCTGGCCCTGGTACGCCCGTATTTACCGCTCTCTGGTCATCGCTGAGCGCCAGAAACCATACGTCACCGCCGCCCGCGCCATCGGTGCCGGCACCCTCCGCATCGCCGTCCGCCACCTCGGCCCCAACATCGCCGGTCCGGTCGCCGTCGTGGCAGCCACCGACCTTGGTGCCACCATCCTCGGTCTCGCCGCATTCTCCTTCCTTGGCCTGGGTGTCGCTCCGCCGACGCCCGAGTGGGGCGCCATGGTCGCGGAGGGCCGCCAGCACTTCCAGTCGCATCCCTGGGTCATCGTGGCGCCCGGGCTGGCCATTACGGTCACGGTCATCGTCGTGAACCTGTTCAGCGATGCCCTTCGCGACGCCGCCGACCCCTTCCGCCGCCGCTGACCCCGTTCGCGCCCCTCCTGTACGATGGCCGCATGACCGCCCCCTTCGCCGAACAGCCCCTCCCCGGCGTCTGGTGGCTGACCGGCACCCGCGGCTCCAACGTCTTCGTCGTCGCCATCCCCTCCGGCGGCGTCGCCCTCGTCGATACCGGCTTCGCCGATAGCTCGCCCGCCATCCTCCGCGCCCTCGAATCCATCGGCCGCCCGCTCGAAGGCATCCTCCTCACACATCGTCACCGCGACCACACCGGCGCCGCCGCCGCAGTCGCTTCCGCGACGGGCGCCCCGGTCATCGCCGGCGCCGGCGACTGCCGCCTGCGCGATGGCCGGCTCGTCCTTCGCTCCGGCATCGGCCGCAGCCACCCCCTTCGGCTGGCGGCCGCGTTCGTCCGCCGCCGTCCCGCGCCTGTGCCCGTGGCCCTCGCGGTCGAAGCGCCGCAGGAGGTCCTCCCCGGGATCCGCGCCATCCCCACGCCGGGCCATACCCCCGGCTCGCTCTGCTTCATCGCCGACCACCTCGGTGCGGCCTTCGTCGGCGACCTCGTCATCAGCCACGGCGGCGAACTCACGCGATCCCTCCGCTGGGCGAACCACGATGATGCCCGGTACCTCCAGTCCATCGCCGAATTCGCCCGGCTGGCGCCGCCTGCAGGCTTCCCCGGCCACGGCGTCCCGCTCCTCACCGGGTTCGATACCGCCCTCGCCGCACTCGCAGCCCTCCCCCGGCGCCCGCTCACCCCGCGCACCGCGCTCGAACGCGCCCGCCGGCTTGCCGCGTTCGCGTCCGCCTTCGCGGCCCGCCGCCGCCCGGCGCGAAAGGTCAAGGAATCCGAAAGCCCGTAGCACCCCCGCGTGCTTCCCGCTACCCGTCCCCGCAGGTAAAGTTCGGGCCGATGCAAAAACCCTACGTGCTCGTCATCGGCCACGCCGGCGCCGCCGGCGAAGCTCCCGCCAACACCCTTGCGGGAGTCCGCGCCTGCCTCGATGCCCGCGCCGAGGCGATGGAGATCGACGTCCAGCTCTGCGCCGACGGCGTCCCTGTCCTCATGCACGACGAGACGGTTGATCGCACGACTAACCTCAAAGGCCGCGTCCGCGACCTCCCCCTCGCCGCCCTCCAGTCCGCCGATGCCGGCAATAGCGAGCCCGTCCCTACCCTCGCGCAGGTCCTCGACCTCGTCGATGGCCGCCTCACCATCATGTGCGAACTCAAACCGACACCCGGCGACCCCGGGCAGGACGCCCGCAACGTCGAAGCGGTCATCGACACCATCCGGCGCCGCGGCGCGGAGTCGTGGACCGCGATTCACTCCTTCTCGCCCGACATCGTGGCCCGCGCCCGCGAACTCGAGCCCCGCATCTCGGCCGCCATCATCTCCCCGCCCGTCGCCGGCGATGGCATCGAACGCCTGCTCGGCGGCCTCCTCAAACGGAACGGCCAGGCCATCTCGGTCGAGCACCATGCCGTCACCCGCGACCTCGTCGTGCGGGCGCGGCGCCGCCAGGTCACCGTCTGGTGCTGGACTGCCGACAGCCCGGCCGACTGGGAGCGGCTCGTCGATGCCGGGGTCGCCGGCATCATTACCAACGTCCCCCACCGGCTCCGGGCCTGGCTCGACGCCGGTTAGCCCGCCACCGGGCCCGGGTACACGAGCTCGAAGAGCAGCCGGTCGACTGCCGCAACCCTCACCACGAGCCGCCGCCGCCCCCGCCTCCGCCGCCGCCCGCACCGCCCCCGCCAAATCCGGAGCCGCTGCTCGACCGGGTAGCCGCCAGCGTCGAACCCACCGAGCTGTTGAACCCCTGCAGCCCCTGCGAGAATGCAGCCACCTGGAACATCCCCGCGCCCGTGTACCAGCCGGACGTTGACGCCTGCACCTGGTCGTCCAGGCCGGAGAACGCCTTCGCCCACTTCCCCACGCACCCGAAAACGATGGCGTACGGCAGGTACCGCGCGAAGATGTTCGCCTGCTCGTTGAACTCCTGCCGGTGTGTCTCCGCAGTCTCGATGTACAGCCGGAACCCCAGCACCCGCCGCAGCGCCTCGCTCCCCTTCGCCGTCCGCCGCGCCATCGACGGCGTCAGCACCAGCAGCGCCAGGCCGCCCGCGCCGAATCCCACCGGCAGCAGCCCCCGCCCGAGCAGCGTCGCGCTCAGCAGCGCAAGGCCGACCGCCCCCAGCAGCCATCCCATCGCCGCCACGCCGGCCGCCGATTTCGAGGCTCCGGGCCGCACCGCAAACCACCCCCGCTGCATCGCATCGTCGTAAATCAGCTTCTGCACCTTCTGCAGGTCGTCGGCGAACTCGTACTTCAGCTCCGAGACCTTCACCCGGTCCCCGGAAGCGAACAGCGCGTCGAGCAGCGCCTTCTCGTAGGGGAGGAGGTCGCTGCCGTCCTTCCGCCGCTCCAGCTCCCAGTCCGTCTTCCCGAGCACGCCTTTCTTCGGGATTTCCGTGATGTGCAGGTAGCCCCGCACCGCGAGGTCGATGATGGTCGCTGTCACGTCCAGCGTGTCCGCACGCTCGTCGAGCAGCACGCCCATCTGCGCCGGCCGCAGGTCCTCCGGGGGCAGGTACTCGACCACCAGCGGCGGCGCCCCGAAGAGCGGCTTCGTCTCCTCCGAGGCATCCTCGGTCAGGTAGTAGATCGTCCGGTACTGCCGGTCGCGCCCGTGCCGCCACCAGAGCGCCAGCGCCCCGGTCACCCCGATGATGGCGGTGAGCGCGAACCCGCCCCACTCCAGCGCATCGAGTTCGAAGTAGTCTCCCGGCCTCGCGGGGTCAATGACCTTCGGCGCCGGGACGGTCACGATGCCCGGCTGCCATCCCACCACGATGGTCAGCTGCTCACCGTACTTCAGCCGGCGCGAAACGAACTTCGCCGTGCTCCCCGCGACCGACGCGGCACAGCTCTCCCGCGAGCCGGCGGCACCTGCGAAGCATACTGTCGCCGGTTGCGCGCCCTCCGGCAGAACCACCCGCACCGAGGCCCGCTCGACCGGGACCTGCCATTGCCCGGTCACGTTCCAGTGCAGCTCGTCGTGGCTGGCGTAGGCGTCGAGCGCGCCCCCCAGCCGGTAGCTGACCACGTACACCTGCCGCCCCGAGACCGTCACGTCCGGGTCGCCGATGCGCAGCCGAATCGTCCCCGGCGCCGATTCCCGCTTGAACGTCCATGCCTTGCCGTCCGCGTCCACCACCGCGAAATCGCTGTACACCCACTTCCGCACCTGCCCCTCCGGGCACGGGTGCAGCGGCTGCTCTGCGCCGGGGTCGGGCGGTCCGCAGCGGGCCGTCTCGAACAGGTCCCGGTAGATGCCGTGTCGCTGCAGGTTGCCGAAATCGACCGCAATCCGCTCTTCCACCAGCACGTCGCCGTTCGGCTGCACCCGGTACGTCGCGGCGAACTCCGTCACCGACCAGCCGGTCTCCTGCCCGAGCGCTGGCACGCCGCCTGCCAGCGCGGCAGCCAGCGCGACCGCGAAGACCGCAAGCAGGCCCGGCAACACGGCGACCTTCGCCATCCGCGCCATTCTAGAGGAGCGGCCGTTGCCGGGAATTGCGCCCCGTTACCACGGCATCGCCCCGCCGGCGTATGATCGCGAGTTACCACGCGGCCTCAGCCGCTTCATCCTCCTCCGGGAAGGTCCATGCACGCATTTGATTACGCCCGGCCGGGCTCCCTCGCCGAAGCCCTGGCCCTTGCCAGTAATGGCCGCCGCGCCCTCTTCCTCGCCGGCGGCACCGACGTCATCGTTCAGCTCCGGGAAGGCCGCCGCTCGTGCGACCTGCTCATCGACCTGAAGCACGTGCCCGAGCTCACCTCGATCACCGTCGGGCCCTCGGGCGCGCTTGAAATCGGCGCCGCCGTCCCCCTCGCCGAGATCTACGAGCACCCGGTCGTCCGGCGCGACTTCCCCGCCCTTGTCGACGCCGCCTCGATCATCGGTGGCATCGCCATCCAGTCCCGCGCCACCCTCGGCGGCAACCTCTGCAACGCCAGCCCGGCCGCCGACTCCTCTCCTGCCCTGATGGCGCTCGGCGCGACGCTCCGCATCGCAGGGCCCGCCGGCGAACGCACCCTGCCCGTGGCCGACTTCTTCGTCGGCCCCGGCCAGAACGCCCTCCAGCCCGGCGAAATTCTGGTCTCGGTCCGTATCCCGCCGCTGCCGCCGCGAAGCGCCGCATTCTACCACCGCTTCATCCCGCGGAACGAGATGGACATCGCGGTCGCCTCCTCCGGCGTCTGCCTCGCCCTCGACGATGCCGGCCGCATCGCCGATGCGCGTGTCGCCCTCGGCGCCGTCGCTCCGACGCCCATTCTCGTGCCTGCCGCACGCGACGCCCTGCTCGGCCGCGAGCCCGGCGCCGAGGCCTTCGCCGCCGCCGGCGAAGCCGCCCGGGCCGCAGCCAGGCCCATCGACGACATGCGCGGGAGCGTGGCCCAGCGCCGGCACCTCGCCGGCGTCCTGACGGTCCGCGCCCTCGAAAACGCCCTCCGCCGCATCCGCGGCGCCCAGTAGCACCCGGAGCACGACCACACCCATGAAACGCACCTGCGTCCAGGCCCGCATCAACGGCGAAGAGCGCGACTTCCTCTGCGAGCCGCGCCAGAGCCTGCTCGAAGTCCTCCGCGAAGAACTCGGCCTTACGGGCAGCAAAGAAGGCTGCAACAACGGAAACTGCGGCGCCTGCTCGGTCATCATGAATGGCCGGGTCGTCAACTCCTGCTGCGTCCTCGGCGTCGAAGCTGACGGCGCCGAGATCACCACGATCGAAGGGATCGCCCGCGGCGACCGGCTCCACCCGCTCCAGCAGGCCTTCCTCGAAGAAGCCGCCCTCCAGTGCGGCATCTGCACCCCCGGGTTCATCATCGCGGCCAAGGCCTTGCTCGACCGCGAACCCGACGCCGACGAACACCGCATCCGCTTCTGGCTCTCCGGCAACCTCTGCCGGTGCACCGGCTACGACAAAATCATCCGCGCCGTCCAGCGCGCCGCCAGCCAGCTCCAGGAGGCCAGCTCGTGACCACTGTCGAAAAACCCCAGTACCGCGTCATCGGCACCCGCCCCATCCGCCCCGACGGCGTCGAAAAAGTCACCGGAAAAGCGCTCTACGGCGCCGATATCCGCCTCCCGGGCATGATTTACGGGAAGATCCTCCGCAGCCCGCACGCGCACGCCCGCATCCTCCGCATCGACACTTCCGAAGCTGAGCGCGCCCCCGGCGTCCTCGCTGTTGTCACCCACGCCGACCTCCCCGTCGCCGCCGACCGCGTCGAAGAGCTCGGCGAAAGCGCCGTCAACGTCAGGGAAGTCGCCGAGAACATCCTCGCTTCGCAGAAGGTCCTCTACCGCGGCCATGCGGTCGCAGCCGTCGCTGCCACCAGCCCCCACCTCGCCGAAGAAGCGCTCCAGCTCATCAAGGTCGAGTACGAGGTGCTCCCGCCCGTCCTCGATGTCCTCGACGCCATGCGCGACGATGCCCCCCTCCTCGATGAGAACCGCCGCACCAAGACCCTGATGACCGGCGAGCTGAGCGAAAAGCCGTCCAACGTCGCGAGCTACAACCGGTTCCAGGGCGGCGATGTCGAGGCTGCCTTCGCCGAAGCGGACGTCGTCGTCGAGCGCGAGTTCCGCACAAAGATGGTCCACCAGGGCTACATCGAGCCGCAGAACTCCACCGCGAACTGGAACGCCGACGGCACCCTCACCATCTGGACGAGCACCCAGGGCGCCTTCGCCGTCCGCAACCTCGTCGCCGAGGTCCTCCGCAAGCCGATCGCCCAGGTCAAGGTCGTGCCCATGGAAATCGGCGGCGGCTTCGGCGGCAAGCTCCCCATCTACCTCGACCCGGTCGCTGCCCTGCTGTCGAAGAAGAGCGGGCGGCCCGTCAAAATCGTGATGTCCCGCACCGAGGTCTTCGAAGCCACCGGCCCGACCTCCGGGACGGTCATCCGGGTGAAAGCCGCCGCCAAAGGCGACCGCCTGACCGCCGTCCAGGCCAGCCTCTTCTACGAAGCGGGCGCCTTCCCCGGCTCTTCTGTCGGTGCCGGCTCGATGACGATGCTCGCCCCCTACAACGTCGAGAATTTCGTCATCGACGCCTACGACGTTGTCGTCAACAAGCCGAAGACCGCCGCCTACCGCGCCCCCGGCGCCCCCGCAGCCGCCTTCGCCATCGAAAGCGTCATCGATGAGCTCGCCCGCCATCAGAAGGTCGACCCGCTCGTCTTCCGCAAGGTCAACTCGGCCCGCAAGGGCACGAAGATGGTGAACGGCATCGCCTTCCCCCGCATCGGCCACGAGGAGTGCGTCGAAGCAGCCCTCAACTCCGACCACTACCGCTCGCCCATCGAAGGCCCCTACCGCGGCCGCGGCGTCGCCTCCGGCTACTGGTTCAACGGCGGTATGCAGTCCAGTGTCGTCGTCGCCGTCAACACCGACGGCACCGTCAACCTCATCGAAGGTTCCACCGACATCGGAGGCACCCGCGCCTCGCTCGCCATGCAGCTCGCCGAAACCCTCGGCATCCCCTACGAGAGCATCCGCCCCTCCGTCGTCGATACCGACTCCATCGGCCACAACGACGTCACCGGCGGCAGCCGCACCACCTTCGCGACCGGCATGGCCGTCTACGAAGCCGGGATGGCCATCCGCCGCGAAATGGTCGCCCGAGCCGCTAAGCTCTGGGGCCTCCCCGAAGACGACGTCGAGTACGACGCCGGGATCATCCGCAGCAAGAAGGACGGCCGCCAGTTCACCTTCAAGGAGCTCGCTGCCCAGTCCGCCCGCACCGGCGGCCCGATTACCGGCAAGGCATCCCTCGTCGCCCGCGGCGTCGGCGGCGCCTACGGCACCCACATCGTCGACGTCGAGGTCGACCCCGATACCGGCAAGGTCACCATCCTCCGCTACACCGCCGTCCAGGATGTCGGCACCGCCATCCACCCGTCGTACGTGGAAGGCCAAATCCAGGGCGGCGTCGTCCAGGGGATTGGCTGGGCCCTCAACGAGGAGTACGTCTTCGACGAGCAGGGCCGCATGGTCAACGCCAGCTTCCTCGACTACCGGATGCCGACTGCCCTCGACGTCCCCATGATCGACACCATCCTCGTCGAGGTGCCGAACCCCGGCCACCCCTACGGCGTCCGCGGCGTCGGTGAAGTGCCGATCGTCCCGCCCCTCGCGGCGATCGCCAACGCCATCTACGACGCCACCGGCTACCGCTTCACCGAACTGCCGATGTCGCCCCGGCGCATCGTCGAGGCGCTCAACGGCCTCTCCGGCTGATGGCTCGCGTCACCATCCCGGCGACCCTCCGCAGCCTCTGCGGGGGGTCGCTGGAGCTTGAGGTCGCCGCCGCCACCATCGACGAGCTCCTCCGCGCCATCGACGCCCGCTGTCCCGGCTTCTACGCCCGCGTCGTCGAAGACGGCCGCCTCCGGCCCGAGCTCGCTTTCGCCATCGACGGCGAAATCCTGCCGCTCGGCCTCCACGACGCCATCGCCCCCGGCGCCGAGGTGACCATCGTCCCTGCCCTCGGCGGCGGCTGAGGGCCGCCTCGCCGGGGGACGCCTGTTGCAATCTCGTTACGAGCGCATCCGGCGGCCTGCCCTGAAACACGTCCGAAACTGCCCGGCCCTACCGTCTCCTCTATCCCAGCCGTGCAGGAGCCACGATGCGACTCACCGAGCGAGAAGTCGACAAACTCCTCATCACCCTTGCCGCCATGCTCGCCCGCGAACGCCGCGCCCGCGGCCTTCGCCTCAACTACCCTGAAGCGGTCGCCGTCATCGCTTCGGGCCTCCTCGAAGCCGCCCGTGACGGCCGCTCCGTCACCGAGCTGATGGCCATGCAGGGCGCCTTCCTCACCCGCGACGACGTCATCGAGGGCGTCCCGGAGATGATCGACGCCGTCCAGGTCGAAGCCACCTTCCCCGACGGCACCAAGCTCGTCACCCTCCACAACCCGATCCCATGAGCAGCACGGGTCAGCACACCGACGCCGCCGTCCCCGGCGCCATCCGCTTCGGCGAAGGCGAGATTGTCATCAACGCCGGCCGCGATGTCGTCGAACTCGAAGTCACCAACACCGGCGACCGCGCCGTCCAGGTCGGCTCCCACTTCCACTTCTTCGAGGTCAACGCCGCGCTCCGTTTCGACCGAGCCCGCGCCTTCGGCCGCCGCCTCGATATCCCCGCCGGCACCGCCGTCCGTTTCGAAGCAGGACAGACGCATACCGTCCGGCTCATCCCCTTCGGCGGCGCCCGCCGCATCCTCGGGTTCAACGGCCTTGCTGCAGACCGGTCCCTCGACGAAGCGCTCGCCGCCGCCCGCGAACGGGGGTTCATCCCGTGAGCCAGTCCCTCTCCCGCAGCCGGTACGCCCACCTCTACGGCCCCACGGTCGGCGACCGCATCCGCCTCGCCGACACCGACCTCTGGGTGCTGGTCGAACGCGACTACCACGTCCCCGGCGACGAGCCCTGCTTCGGCGGCGGCAAGACGATCCGCGACGGTATGGCCCAGACCGCTAGCCCGGCCGAGGCCCTCGACGTCGTCATCACCAACGCCGTCATCATCGACCACTGGGGCATCGTCAAAGCCGACATCGGCATCCGCGACGGCCTCATCGTCGGCGTCGGCGCCGCCGGCAATCCCGACACCATGGACGGCATCACCCCGGGCCTCGTCATCGGCCCGCGCACCGAAGTCATCGCCGGCGAGCACCTCATCGCAACCCCCGGCGGCATCGATGCCCACATCCACTTCATCTGCCCTCAGCAGGTGGAAGAGGCCCTCACGAACGGCATCACGACCATGTTCGGGGGCGGCACCGGCCCGGCCACCGGCACCAACGCCACCACCTGCACGCCGGGCCCCTGGAACATCGCCCGCATGCTCGAAGCCGCCGACACCTACCCCGTCAACATCGGCTTCCTCGGGAAAGGAAATACGTCCGACGTCACCGCCCTCTGGGCACAGGTTGAAGCCGGGGTCTGCGGCCTGAAGCTCCACGAGGACTGGGGCTCCACGCCCGCTGCCATCGATACCGCCCTCCGCGTCGCCGACGCCTTCGATATCCAGGTCGCCATCCACACCGACACCCTCAACGAGGCCGGCTTCGTCGAATCGACCATCGCCGCATTCGCCGGGCGCACCATTCACACCTTCCACACCGAGGGTGCGGGCGGCGGCCACGCTCCCGACATCATCCGGGTCGCGGGCCTGCCCAATGTCCTTCCCTCTTCCACGAACCCGACCCGCCCGTACACCGTCAACACCATCCAGGAACACCTGGACATGCTGATGGTCTGCCACCACCTCAACCCGGCGGTCCCCGAGGACGTTGCCTTCGCCGAGTCGCGCATCCGTCCTACCACGATCGCCGCAGAGGACATCCTCCACGACCTCGGCGCCATCTCCATGATGTCGTCTGACAGCCAGGCCATGGGCCGCGCCGGGGAGGTCGTCCTCCGCACCTGGCAGACCGCCGACAAGATGAAGCGCCAGCGCGGCCCCCTCCCCGGCGACCCGCCCGGCGCGGACAATGCCCGGGTCAAGCGCTACATCGCCAAGTACACCATCAACCCCGCCATCGCCCAGGGCGTCGCCCACGTCATCGGCTCGATCGAGCCCGGCCGCCTCGCCGACATCGTCCTCTGGAATCCGGCGTTCTTCGGCGTGAAGCCCGAGCTTGTCATCAAGGGCGGCATGATCGCCTGGGCGGCGATGGGCGACCCCGGCGCGAGCATCCCAACGCCCGAGCCGGTCCGCTACCGGCCGATGTTCGGCTCGCGCGTCCCCGCTACCCGCCGCCTCTTCCTTTCGAAAGCCGCCCTCGATGCCGGAGTCCCGGCCCGCCTCGGCCTCCGCACGCCCGCCGTCGCCGTCGCCAACACGCGCGGCATCGGCAAGCGCGACATGGTTCACAACGACGCCCTCCCTGATATCCGCGTAGACCCCGAGACCTTCGCCGTCACCGTCGACGGCGAGCCCGCCGTCTGCGAGCCCGCCGCCGCCCTGCCGATGACCACCCGGTACTTCCTCTTTTGACCCGGAGGTATCCCGTGCTTGTCATGGCGCAGCCGCCGGTCCTCCCGCTCCTCCGCCTCCTCCAGGCGGCCGACTCAGCTTTTCCGGTCGGCGGCTTCGCCTACAGCCACGGCCTCGAAACCCTCGTGGCGACTGGTGCCGTCGCTTCCGAAGACGGCCTCGCCGACATCCTCCGCCGCTACGTGCAGCAGCCCCTCCGTCGCCAGGTTCTCCCTGCCGCCCGTGCCGCCCATGCCGCCCCCTCCCCGCCCCGGCTCCTGGCCGTCGACGGCGCGTTCGACCGCTCGCTGACCCTCCCGGGCGAGCGAACCGCCAGCCGGGCGATGGGCCGCCGCCTGCTCGACCTCGCCCCCGAGATCGACCCGCAGTTCGCCGACCACCCCTACCGCCGCACTGTCCGCAACGACGAGGCGCCCGGGCACTACCCGGTCGCCCTGGCTGCCCTTTGCCGCTCCTTCGCCATCCCCGCCCCCGAGACCCTTGCTGCGGTCGGCATCCGCGCGCTCGACGCCCTGGTCAGCGCCGCGACCCGGCTCGGCGTGATCGGTCCCTCGGCCGGTGCCCGGCTGGTCGCCGGAGCCGCCCCCGCGCTGGCCGCAGCCATCGACGAGGTTCTTGCCGAACCCGTCCGGCTCCGCTTCGGCAGCTGGTTCCCCGTGCTCGAAATCGCTGCCGCCCGCCACCCCGCACTCCCGTTCAGGATGTTCGCCACATGACCGCAGGCCACCCCCACGCCTTTACCCCGTCGCCGCGCTCCCGGCCCATCGACCCCCGCGGAATCGTTCGCATCGGCGTTGCCGGGCCCGTCGGTTCCGGGAAAACCTCGACGCTGCTCGCGCTCTGCCGGAAGCTCTACCCCCTGCTCGACCTCGCCGTCGTCACCAACGACATCTACACCGAAGAGGACGCCCGCATCCTCCGGGCGCACGCCGCCCTGCCCGACGACCGCATCATCGGCGTCGCCACCGGGGCCTGCCCGCACAGCGCCATCCGCGAAGACCCCTCGCTCAATCTCGCGGCGATCGAGACGCTCGCGGCCCGCCATCCCAACCTCGAGCTCATCCTCATCGAAAGCGGCGGCGACAACCTTTCTGCTACCTTCGGCCCCGAACTCGTCGACCGCGTCATCTACGTGATCGACGTTGCCGGCGGCGACAAGGTCCCCCGCAAAGGGGGGCCCGGCACGACCTGGTCCGACCTCCTCGTCATCAACAAGAAGGACCTCGCCCCGTACGTCGGCGCCAGCCTGGAGGTGATGGAGCGCGATGCGCGCGCCGCCCGCGGCGACCGGCCGATTCTCGTGACCAGCATGAACGACCCCAATGACCAGGCGCGCGTGGCGGCCTGGGTGACCGCGCAGGTCGCGGCGCTCCGGGGATGACATCCCGCGCCCGCATCGCGCTCTCCCGCGCTGCCGGTCGGACGCGCGTCGTCACCGCTTTCGCACAGGCCCCCCAGCGCTGGACCGTCGGGTCCGCCGCCGACGGCTGGCTCACCGTCTACCACCAGTTCGTCGGCGATGGCTACTTCCCCGGCGAACGGTCCATCACCCGCTGCGAAGTTGGGCCCGGCGCCTGCGCCCGTATCGAGGGGCCCGCTGCCACACCGCTCCGCCCCGGGACGGCCTCGCTGGCCGCCACGAAGCTCCGGGTAGCGGCCGGCGGGGCGCTGGTGTACCGGCCCGGCCCCCTGCTGCCGCACGCCGGCTCCTCCCACGCCGCGCTCCTCGATGCGACGGTCGCCGCCGGGGGCTGCCTCGCCGTACTGCAGCTCTGGACGCCCGGACGCACCGCCCACGAGCCCGGGCGCTTCGACCGCCTCGTCCTCCGCACGCGGCTCGCCGTCGAGGACGCAGTCATCCTCGAGGAGCAGCTCGACATCCGCCCGCCCGACTGGCCCGCGGGCGACGCCGTTGTGCTGATGGCAGTCGCACTTGGACCCTGGCCGCCCGCCGAAACAGCATGGTGGGATGACATTCTCGGCCCCGCCGACGGCGCCGCCTCCCCGCTGTCCGGCTGCGGGGCGATCGTCCGCGCGCTCTTCCCGTCGCTCGGCGCTGCTGCGCGCTGCGTCGACGTCGCGGTCGGCCGCATCGCTGCCGCCCCGCAGATGAAGATTTGTTCATCTCCTCGAAAAGCGCTGGAAACAGAGGCGAAAGCGCACTGAAACAGTCGTCACCTACCTTGCTGGCATGCCCGCCAACTCCAGGGGGAACTGCTCGAACACGAGCGCGGGCAATTACGGAGAGGTGAACGACTGCATGACCAACGACCCTCGAACCAACTACTGGCTCCGCAAACGGTTCGGCCGGCGGACCATCGTGAAGGCCGGCGCGGCGCTCGCCGCGACCCCGGCCATCGCCTCCATCGCCGCAGCCTGCGGCGGCGACGATGACGATGCGCCCGCCACCGCCACCGGCGGCTCCTCCGGCAGTGGCGGCTCCTCCGGCGACACCATCAAGGTCGGCATCCTGCACTCGCTCAGCGGCACCATGGCCGTGAGCGAAGTCGCCGTCAAAGATGCCGACCTCATGGCCATCGAGGAGATCAACGCCGCCGGCGGCGTTCTCGGCAAGAAGCTTGAGCCCAAGGTCGAAGACGGCGCCTCCGACTGGCCCACGTTCGCCGAGAAGGCGAAGAAACTCATCCAGAGCGATAAAGTCGCCGTCACGTTCGGCTGCTGGACCTCCGCCTCGCGCAAAGCCGTCCTGCCCGTCTTCGAATCGAACAAGGCCCTCCTCTACTACCCGGTCCAGTACGAGGGCCTCGAATCCTCCCCCTACATCTTCTACACCGGGGCCACCACCAACCAGCAGATCGTCCCCTCGGTCGAGTATCTCCTCGAGCAGGGGAAGAAA